>Ga0326513_10000750_pt1 | contig 27596 bp, 45 predicted proteins | sample 2_2465_0518_D_FD_203654 | JGI IMG/M metagenome (GOLD analysis project Ga0326513, IMG submission 203654) | Bovine rumen microbial communities from UC Davis, California, United States - 2_2465_0518 | ecosystem: Host-associated > Mammals > Digestive system > Stomach > Rumen | place: USA... | reverse complement strand
GTGTCCCTATGCGTCCCAGACTTGCCGCACCATGGGGGCGTGATCCACTGCTGTTACTCTCCCCAATTCATCTATCTTCCATCTGTTCTGCCTTGCTCCATGTATTTCTGCATGGCATTCACGGCATACGCATTGCAGATTATCAAATGACAATGTGATTGATGGATCCAGAATGTTTTCCGGTGTCAGTTCTATCTTGTGGTGGACAATCTCTGCCGGAGTGATCAAGCCTTTGGCAAGGCACACTTCACACAGGTTCCTTCTGTACTTCCTATAAGCTTCTCTTGTGTGCTGCCAAGCTTTTGAACTATAGAACTGCCTTGCATATGGTTTAATAAAAAAGCACCCCCACCTGTGCCGGTTTTCCCATCCATACTTCTGCATGACCCCGAACAGCTGATCATGCAGAAGCTGGACACTGCCATAATAATTCTTAAAAAGAACCGGCAGCAGGACAACGCCATGCGCAAGGAAGTAAACGCATGAGCTTGTTGAACTGGAGAAATGGAAAGGAAAGAACGTGAGAGTGTGCTGCCCTTTTACTGCCGGTTGTAATTGAGATAAAGCAAAAGAAGCAAAGGATCTTTCCCTTGCTTCTTTCGCATTCTACACTATATCACATTCTCCATTGGACATTCACGGACATCTTTTCAGATCTCAGCTGTTTAATCAGTGCTTCCGGATCTATGGTTGTCAGATGCGCAAACCAATCAGATCTGAAGAACAATTCACACAGCGCAATCTGCGTTCTGCTTTCTTCAATCAAACCTTCATAGGTTGGATTGTTGCGGATGCGTTTTGCGGCAAGCCGGTAATCTTCCACAGCCTGGAGAATAATAGCAGCCGCAAGGTTTCCCGCTCAGTTTACATGATTGCCGGTTTCAATATGGAGTTTTGTTGACAACTGCATCCCCTTCTCTGTTAATAAGTTTGTCAATCTCTTTCAGCGCATAACCATGAATGCGGAGTGTCTGCTTGTAAGAGTAATGCAGAAGCACAGCTGTCTGCTCCCATGTGTTCATAGCCAAGTAATAGGAACACAGACAAATCCTCTGGTTACGGTCTGGAAGCTGATTGATCATGTCAAGGATTTCAGCCTTCACACCAATCAATTCATCAACACGGCTGTCAACCTTTTCTTCCAGCTCTAAGAGCTTATCATATTTGTGTGGATCGTGAGATCCGGAAACTGTATCACGGTTAAACTCTTGTGTAATCTTCGTCAACCGTTCCCTTGTTGCCTGAAGCATTCCAAGCAGTTCATTGATCTCCCTGTCGATCCGTCTTGCTCTGCTCAACCACTTCTTTGCGGTCATTCGGTTACCTCTTGTTTCAACCATTCAAGCCAATCCTCTTCAAGCGTAGGCCGTTCAAGCATCGGTTGAAGTCTAAGTATCCTCAACTCAATGGTAACAAACCATCTTGCCAGTTCCAGATCTGACATTGATCTGATGTTGTCACCGTGTGTCATTTTCTTCGGTTTTGCCACTTCATAATCAAACTCACAAGGATTGCAAAGCTCACGCATTGCGTTGAAAAATGCAGGATCATTCTTGCATCTGCCGCAGTCTTTGACAGGCTGAAACTGTGAGCAGATCTCCGGATACCCTTCTATGTGTCCATCTTTGATTGCACAGTAAAACTTTGATCCAACAACAGCACAATAACAGCATTTTGAACAGATCATGTTTCACCTACCATTTCCGCACCGCAATGTGGACAAAAGTTGTATCCGATAACCTCAACACCGCAACCGCAAACGGAGCATTGAGCAAAGACAACTTTGTATCCATATGTTTTTCTTGCTTTCTTTGTCCATATGCCTTTATTGCGGTCTGGCTGAACTGGCGGCAACTTCATCACTTTGTCGGAGTCAATGCATCGGTGTCTGTATTCGCCGTCCTTGGTAGGGACAACAATGTCCTTCGCAAGGGCAAGAACTGCTTCCCTGTAAACGCAATCTGCCACTTTAAAACCACCTTTCAAAATCCCTGTCGGAATAATCAATCATAATGCGCTTTTCTCTTGCCATCGTGTTAAGCGCACGAACGCACGGCCTTCCTTTATCGTTGTTCTCACAGTAATCGCATATACTGCCATAACCGCATTTCCCAAGTGGAGTTGTTCCGTCTTGTGCTTGTTCATCACTCCACTTCTGGAAAGCGTTTTCCCACGATCTTTTCTCTTTGTCTTGCGGTTTCCGTTTCTTTTTCGGCAGTTCTGTATATTGCTCACCGAAAAGGTTTTCCATCATTCACCATCCTTCAATACTTAATATCCGGCAGATACTTGTATCTGTCTTCAAAAGCTTTGTAATCCTTTTCATGGCAGAGCGGTTTCACACGTTCGTCAAACTTTGCTCTGACATAATCGGTTTCAACGGTGTCTTCCAGTGCTTCATGGAATTCATCGAAGCACTTGCCCCATTCCGTCATGAACGTGTCAATGCGATCCTTGCCCCATCCAAGATTGTTCAGAGCTACACAGGCCGTGTCACACATATACTGTACAAATGTGCTTTTGGCAGCGTGATACATTCCCTTTTCTGCCGCTCTGATCTCTGCGTTCTTTCTCTGGATGTATCCTGATTGTTTCCTGCTCATGAATGCCACCGCCTAACATATCCGTCTGCATTGATGTCAGGAATAAGCCAGATCCCATCATCTCTAAGTTCTGCAAACTGATATGACAGATCACACGGCTTCACTTCCTCACTGTGCCATGCTTTGACGAATTCAAGTGCCGGAGTGTAATACACATCCAGGACAAGATTGTCTTCGGAATATCCGGTGAACTGGTCTGGTTTTGCTATAATCGTTTTCAGATCCGTTTTCTTTGCTTCTGAGCGGTTGAACATACATCTGGCATACGTTTCCAGATCCGTCTTGTCATAACCGTATCGTTCAATAAACAGGCGAATGCCATAGAACGCTTTTGCAATCTCTCTTGCTTCCTGAGTGATGATATATTCCTCAGAAGCTCTTTCAGCTGCCAGCTGTTCAGCTTCTGCCGTCTTAATCGCATCCTGTTCCGCTTGCCATGATGCCAGAGCTGTTGCCGTCATTGCTTCGGCTTTCCGCTCTGTGTGAACATCCACACCCCAGATCACAAGGCTGATCACAAGGCAGATCATGCACATGGCAACAGTGTAGTTAAACATGACATTAAACCACGGATGCCGGAAATTCAGATCAGCTTCCAGCTGTCTTTGCCTCTCAAAGTATTCTTTCATCATGGTCATGTCTCCCTGATCAGGATGCCGTTGAAGTAGTACATGAGTTTCTTCTTCAGAAGGAAAAGCTTGTATGCTTCTCCCCCTTTGTAACCCTTGACATCCTCAACAACAAAATTTCCGCTTGCATCGTAATACGTAAAATCAGCCCAATATTCAATGCGCTGAAGGATCAGCTTGCCGCTCTTGTCATGCTGTGCCGGAAGCAGAACAAACCTCACTTGCTCATTCAGGTTGTGGATCTGTCCGGCTCTCTCCATCAGGTGAAGCTCCGCAGCTCTTTCACGCTCTTTCTTGGATCTCTTCCTGCCGTCCATTTTGGCATGGTATTTATTAAATCCCATCTGACAACCTCATTCTTTCCGAAACTCCCGAAAGCATCTGCCGGACACTTGACGGCAGTTTCTCCGTTTCTTTCTTTCTCTGAATGGTGGTTCTATAGGCTCTCTGGAAGTTGCTTGCAACAACAGACTCAACGGTGTCAGCTTCCATCATTGCCCATGCTCTGAGCTGTTCAGGTGATCCAACAGCCGCCTGGACATCTGCCGGAAGCTTTGCGAACTCTTCCCTGTAACCATACAGGCCATTGGCACAGGCTTTAGAAACTAAAGCCCATGCCGCCAGTTCATCAAGGTCATTGTGCTTCCGGAGCTTCTGCATCTGTTCCTTGACTTCTCCAACTGTCGGAGAATATCCTGCGGTTCTGGTGCTGATCAGAGCATCAACGGCAGCTGATACTTCCAGTTTGTCATCAGCTTCGAACATCCTTGCCCACAGGTTCAGCATTGCTGTTGCATCCGCTTTCGTCATGTCCTTGAAGCTGTGTGGATAAGCCGCCTTAAGGATGGCAAGCATTTCATTCACTTCTGTCCTTGTCATTCTGCACCTTCTTCCTGCAAGATTTCCAAGAAAATGTTGTTGGTTTTCTTCTCTGTGTTCTTGGCTCCGTCAGCGTAGTTTCCGTCAAGCACCTTCGGAAAGTTGTTAGGCTTTATGAACCAATCGAAGGTTATTACCCATCCCTTCCGGTTGTCTCCGTTCAGGAACTTGCTGTTCCGGACATTTTCAATGGCTCTGATGATTTCATCAACACCGTATTCCCTGATCCGCTTTTTTAACCATTGATCCCTTTGGCTGTTAGGAACGATCCTTGTGATCTGAGACAGGCCTAAACTGTTCCAGGCTTCGATAACACGTGCAACGGCAGTTGCACAAACCATTTCGATAGAAATGGTTGTATTATCCTTCTCTATACTATTCTTCTCTATACTATTCTTATCTATGTATACATTGTCCTGTATACATGGCTGTGTATACGCTCCATTTTTATCAATGGTCAGTGTTGAGAATTCATCAATATACTTTGTCGGCTGAATTCTGTCTTTCTGAAGATAGTTGTTTATTCTCCAGTGCTTGATCACAATTACACCGCTTTCAAACGGAAGAACAAACTTCTTTGAGATCAGAACCTTCAGATCATCCTCAGATGCTCCGCACTGCCGTATGATTGATTTTGGAGCGTTTACAAAACCGTCATCATCTGCAAGCATTCCCATTGTCATATACAGGCATCTTGCACCTAAAGGCATATCAAGGAATGCATCGGAAAGAACTATTGTTTTGGCAAACATTCTCCGCTCTGCCATTGCGCACCTCAGAACGGAAGATCACCGTCATCTTCAAGGCCGTCAAAAGGGCTGTTGTTCGATCCGTCTTCATATGCCTTGTTATCTGCATCAACCATTTCCTGATATGTGATTGATTTCTTCACAACATCCCCGATCCACCTGGGCAGATCATCCACATCGTCAAGCGTTGCTTCATCCAGATCAAAAATTATCACTTTCTCTTTCGGATCTGCTTTCTTCATCCCCTTCGGCAGTGCCATGATGCTTTGGATGTTGGCATAGGTTTTGCCGTTCCGTGTCTTGTGAATAATATTCAACAGGCAGGAAGCCCCAACAATGTTCCGAAGGTTGAACTCTTCCAGTTCAGCTTCCGTGAAATCTCTTCCTCTCCACGCTGCCAGATCTCTCCGCAGATTGGAAGCTTCATTCAGGGATGCAGTATACCGCTGAGTGATTGTCCGGTTGTGTGTGCCGTCTTCCAGTTCAATCGTTTCGTCAGGGATCTCCCAGCCGATCAGAACCTTCCGGCTCTGGTTTTTGAATGTCTCGTTAAACTGGACACCCAGATCCACCAACATATTGCACACTCCCAGATGCGTTCCTTCCGCAATCGGTGCAATGCTTGATGTTGAATTCTCGTTAACAATAAGGCTCATTATTTATTCTCCCTTCACTTAATCTGAATATTGTTCTTCTGTTCCAGGTGGGCATGGTCAAACAGGAAACCGGCCTTCAATGCATTGGCAATATCCTGTTTTCTCGGCTCCGGTTCCTTGTAGTTCAGCAAGGCCGGTGCATTGTGTTCTGCCCACTCCACAAACTCATCATCAATGACAACAACGGATGATTTCCTGTATCCGATCTTGTGTCTGCCGTTCTTCCATGCGGCTCCCTGAAGCAGGAACGACAGCAGCCGCTTTGTTCTCTCAATCCTTGCTTCAAGCTTTGATTGCCGGTCAGCAAGCTTCTTTTTCTCTTCCTTGACAGCTTCGGCTTCTGCCGTCAGGTTCTTCACCTCACTGGCAATGCTGTCAATGGTGGTGTCAAAATCGGTGGTAATTCTCTGGATCTCTTCAAACAATTCTTCTTCAGAGAGTCCTTCCAGAAGTTCACCGGTGTCAGGATCATAGGCCTGAGACAAGGCCATGCTGATTTGTTCATCAAGTGGATAGATCATTGTTTTCCCCCTTATACTTCAATTCACGGAGAACAGACTTGATCGGCAGAATGTCAATATTGCGCTTCAGGAACAGGAACACATCATCTTCCCCGAACGTGTATGTTGTATCAGTCACAGTGCCGAACACGCTTTTTCCGTTTTCGCAATCAATTAATACGGTGTCACCGATTTTCACGGTGTTATATGGTGCATAGCACAGCCTTAAGTGGTTTGCGACATCATCTACGAATACCAGGTCAAATGAATTCATGCTGCTTTTCCTTTCTCGGTCAGGAAATATATCTTGAACCGCTTCTTCTCACCGGAAGCGTTAACACGCTCCCTGTTTTCGGAGTAGATCATGCCAAGCTTTCGAAGCTCAGAAAGCCGCTTTGAAGGGCTGTTGATGTTGCAGTAGATAAACAGCTCCCTGATAGAAGCACAGCCGTTTTCCTTCAGATACTGGATGATCTTGTCATGCTGTGTCTTCTTGCTTTTTTCTTCCATTTGTGTTATCCTTAAATAGCCCTTTCTGCCACAATGTTCCTTGTGGCGGTTGCCGTCTGTGTTGCAGCACAGGCGGCATTTTTCTGTGCCGTCATGATTGCATCAAACACATCCTGAAGCTCTGAAAGCATTTGATACTTTCTTTTAAAGGCTTCAAGTTCCATTAATGCCGTTGCCAACAATGCTGAATACTTGTCTTCCTGGCGAATGATCGTCTGAATGCTTTCATACTCTTTTGCCTTCACTTCAAGATTGAAGAAAGCTCTGAGCGGTGTTTTTTCTTCAGTTTTCACCGCAATGTGCCGGATGATTGCGCTTGCTTGAGTTTTTCTGTAAAGCTCTGCCGCAATGTCATCATCCCATTCAAATTCACCATGTAGCGGTGCTTCTTCCGGTCTGCTAACATCAACCAGATTTTCTGCTGTCAGCTCACCCCTTTCTTCCAGATCTGCGCAAACTTCACCTGCGATCTGCGCTGATACTTTGTGATGTGATCCTTCTTTCCATTTATAGATCATTTACATTCCACCTTTCCGGCATTTCCATGCCTGCCATACCTTGTACGAACTCAACCCACCAAACCTTAACTTGCCAAAACTAACCCTTCCTGCCTTACCACACCTTTCCTTTCTAAACCTTTCCTAACCTTGACACAACTTACCTTACCTGCCTTACCTTACATACACCAGAACAAACCGTACCATCCTGAACTCACCTAAACTTGCCTGCCGTACAGAACCATACTCGACCTTACACGACCTCACCCAGCCATAACTCGCCTGGCCTGCCCTAACAAACCGTAACGCATCGTAACCAACCGGAACTTACCAAAACTGACCTTGCCTGCCATTCCAGACCTCGCCATGCCTTGCCCAGCCTCGCCTCGCCTGCCTCACCATAGCCTGCCCGAACGCATAACACCTAAACTGAACCCACCTTGCCTGCCGTATTAATTCGCAGCCACATGGAACATTCCGTATTGTCCGTCACGCTCCGGTCTCCACTCGCCAACACCGCAAACATAACCCCCAGCATTGATGATGTTGATGATCTGTTCAAGGGTATACTGCCCATTCTCATTGAATGAAATTGTTATATCTGCACTCCAGTTGCGGAATTCTCCACGGTATCTGATGTCAGCGGTTGTTCCCTGAAGCTTCACCATGTCTTCACGCATGATCGGTGCATCACTCTTGATTTCAACCATCTGGTTTTCATCGCAATCAATGAAAAATGCGCCACGGAGTGAAGCCTTATCCTTTGCCCATCCCATCCGATATGCGGCAGAAATTGCCGCCTGTTTGAAAGCGGTGACAGGGAAACCAAATCTTGCACCATTTGCGATTGCTTCATTGAAAGCATTTTCTGTCATCTCTTCCGGCATCGGTGTCAACCAGTACATTGAACGGATAAAGTCATCAACCGGATTTTTTGCCGTTTTCGCTTTGGTCTTCGTGACTTTCATCTGCTTTTCAAGCATTTCACGCTTCGCCTTTTCAGACCATGCATGCATGATCATCGGAGAGTCTCCAACAATATGAATTGTTGCTTTCTTAATCTGGATCGGTCTGATCTCAATTACTTCACTTGCCTTGATAGCCATTTTTTATTGTCCTTTCTTTGTTGTTTATAGTCTGTTGCAGCAGACTTATTCCTAAATACTCATTCAGAAGATGCTCACTGATGTGATAAGTCCATCTGGAAGACATCTTCACCGCACTGCCGATCGGCAGCACTCCCCTTTGCAAGCCAATCCTGACAAACTGTGGTGACACGTTCATCATGGCGGCTGCCTGTGCAACTGTGATCCGCATTGCATCACCTCTGTGTCTGATTTTTTGGACATGGTTTCTGATACAATCAAAGTGTACCGGAAAAGATCTGTTTTTGTCTCAAAAAGACAATTATTGATCAAAAAAAATTCTGTCCACTTCATCAGCCGTCAGGCAATAGCGGTTCCTGATTGCGGCAATTTCATTCTGCCGGAAATCTGATTTGCCATTGATCTTGTCATTCATGTTGGATGCGCTGATCCCCAGAGCTGCCGCCAGCTGTGCCTGTGTATCACCGTTTTCCACGATCTTCGCCTTTAACAGATTTGTGTTCACTGGTTCACCCCCTTTCAATGTCGTTCAGTGCCGTCAGCATAGGGCAGTTGTCACACTTGCTGTCAAGTTCATCCTGCCCAAGCTCAAAAGGAAACCGGCACAGTTCACACGCAATTTCCATGATCTGATCCTTCTGCTCTTCTGTCATGCGTTCCCCCTTCATCCCCATTGATCTGCCATTGCCTGGGCAATACCGCTATATGTCACCGATCTTCTTTTGCCATGACCAGGTGATCCGCTCCCATAATCAGCGGAGAATGTTACCGTTCTCCCATCATGCCTATGGTATGTTTGAATATTAGGTTCAACAATGTTTGTCGGTTTCAGCGGTTTTAATCCCTTAAGCCACAGGCAAGTGGCTTTCCTTGCCTGATGTCCGTATTCATACGGCTGAATGATCTGATCCGGCTTCCGGTAAACGCTTGACATGATGCCAACCGGATTTTCTATTGCTATCCGGTCACAGTTTGCAAGTGCCATCTGCATGAAAAACACACAGGCTTTTTGCTGCCGCAAATCCTTTTGTTTTTCCGGAAACCATCTTGCACCGGATGATGCAAGATCAGTGCATGGTGGATGTGCAATAATCAGATCCCACTTGCCGTCCTGTGTGTGTGTGTGTAGATCGCAAGTTGTAAACCAGCAATCACCGTTGATGATCTGTAGTACATCCCCCATGATGTGCCATTCCGGATGCCCACCGGAACATTCTTGCAGATCACAGGAAAATGCCCTGTGTCCTTTTGCCCTGAATGCCTTGCGCACTTCTTGGCTCTCTTCACAAGCCACAAGAACATTCATCGGTTCACCTACATGGCACGGATCTGCACCAGTGTGATATGAATAATCTCATTTGCGGTGAGATTTGCCGGTGCAAACAATGCTTTGAAAAACTTCCTGATCATGATTTGTCCTTTCTCCCCGTATGCCCAGATAGGTCAGGCTGTTGTGGTTTATGCTTTCCTTGCAGCTCCCAGAAATGCAATCAGCAGTTCGTGCAAGGTTTCAGACTTTTCTTCAGCGGTTTTCATTGTCCAGCTATCCGCACCATATTCTTCAACATAAACTTTGATAAGTTCCTGTTTTAAGATCTTTTCGAATGCCATTTTTCTTTCTCCCTTTGTCTTGATTTGTCTTGTTGCTGTCTTTTTAAGACAATCACAGTATAAACCAAGATTATTGTCTTGTCAAGAAAAATTTTCTTGATTTTAAGAAAAAATGTGATATTATAAAGACAGAAGGAGTGATGAACATGACAACAGGCGAAAGAATTAAACAGGCAAGGCTTTCCGCAGGAATGACCCAACAGGAACTTGCTGACAAGATCGGTGTGAAGTTCGCCGCAATCCACAAATATGAAAGTGGGAAGGTTGTCAACCTCAAACGTGAAACAATAGATGCTCTGGCAAAAGCTCTGAACGTGAAACCTTCATGGTTGATGTGCATGGATGATCAGGAAAGCAATCTGCCGGAGCGTGAAAAAATGCGCAGTGAAATGCGCATCCTGTTTGATGCTGCCGAAGATGCACCCACAAGTGCAATCCTTGAAGCCGCAGCTCTTATCATGAGATATAAGGAGCAAAGTCAATGACATACTTCGTTCGTGAGATCCCACTTCCGTTTGAAGTCAAGGGAATGGTCACACCGAACGCAGAAGATGACAGTTTCAGCGTTTACATCAATTCACTTCTTTCCGATGATCAGAAACTGAAAGCACTGGAGCACGAATTAAGGCACATAGAAGAAGATGATTTCTACAACTGCAAAGATATAGAAGAGATCGAAAGAACAGCATAAACCGCACTGCAATGCGGCAGAAAGGACAAATAATATGCGGCTCCCCAATGGATACGGAAGTGTCATAAAACTATCCGGAAACAGGCGAAGACCGTTCATGGTCAGGATCACAACAGGATGGACAGATGACGGAAAACAGAAGTATCAGGCACTTGGATACTTTGAGAAAAGAGCGGATGCAATCGCATTCCTTGCCAACTATAACAGATCACCCTTCAACACAGACTATGCCAAAATCACGTTCAAGGAAGTGTTTGAAGCCTGGGGAAAAGAAGCCTTTGAGAAGATGTCTCCAGCTGTGGCAGCTAACCACAAGAGCGTTTACAATGTCCACTGCAAAGATCTGTATGATCTTCCCTATCGGCAGATCCGGAAGCATGATTTCCAAGATGTGATTGACAGCTGTGACAAAAGCTATTCCGTCAAGTGTGCAATACGCAATCTTTTCACGCATTTGGATGAATGGGCATATGACCGTGATATCATAAGCAAGATGTATTCGAAGAACCTTGATTGCGGAGATCCCACACAGAAAGCGGAAAGGAACGTGTTCACGGATCAGGAAGTGCAGAAGCTTTTCACAATGATCGGTCAACCGTACATTGATGAAACCATCGTGCAGATCTACACCGGCTTCCGGATCAGTGAAGTTCTGGCCTTGACAGATCAGAGCGTGGATCTGAAAAAAGAAATCATCACAGGTGGTGGAAAGACAGCTGCCGGAAGGAACAGGATCGTTCCCATACATCCGGACATCCTGCCGATCATCCAGGCACATTGCACAGGTGGAAAGCTCTTTCCTGTCAACATCCGGCAGGAAGCTTATCTGAATGCCAGAAAAGCCGCCTTTGAGAAGATAGGCATGGAACACACAACACACGATTGCAGACACACGTTCCGGTCAAAGCTGGACAGTGCCGGAGCTAACAAGGTTTCAATTGATCTTCTCATGGGGCATAAAGCAAAAGATGTCGGTGAAAGAGTGTACACACACAAGACAATTGAAGAGCTGAAAGCAACTATTGCCCTTCTGCGGTTCTCTCCGCAATACACACGCAATATACAAAATTAAAAAATAAAAACCCCAGAATGCCAGTAAATACTGGCACTCTGGGGCTTTCTATTGCCGCAAAGAATTAATAGTATCTTTTATCAGGTTTTGATCTATAGCTTGTTTTCTTGCGCTTAACAGCGTTTTTGATGTTTAAGCGGTACTTTTTACCACCTAAAAATTGAGCTTGATATCGTGCGTTTTTAAGCGCAATACACGGGCAAGATACTTACAAGATACAATTTACTCTTCGGTATCTTCCACCATGCCGCCGTAGGTCGGTTCGTGCTGGCCTTTGCGGTATTCTGCGGTTGATACGCCGATCAGAGCACCGATAAAGAGCGCAATAGCAGCACACGTTGTCAGGACTTCTTCACCATAGGGCAAGCCCCAGATCGAGGCCAGGGTCTTGTACAGAACGCCGATGGCGTTGAAAAAAACAAGGGAAAGCCATTTGAGGATATCGTATACTTTGTCAGGCAGTTTCATCAAGCTGTTCTCCTTTCGATGTTGTCGAGCCGTCTGTCAATGTCGCTCATGTGCTGTTTTATGGCCGGGATATTCTCCGAAAACATTTGAGCGTATCGGTTATGGCTGTGAATGTCCCCTTGCATATTCTCCATCTTGGTTTCGATGGCTGTGATCTTGTTGTCGATCTTCTGCTGTTGGTTTCTGTTCGTCAGAACGATTGTGAGGACTGTGCCGAAAAGTGAGATGCCGCCTGTGATTAAGGCGACTATGATTGCATCGCTCAATTTAACCACCTACCTTCAATAATTCTGCCCATGTACGGGCATCGACTTTTCCGTCTACAGTCATTCCCCTTTCGCATTTGAAAGAGTTTAAAGCTGACTGCGTTTTGGCTCCGAAAATTCCATCGCATGACCCGCAATCATAACCTCTGATATTTAGGGTCGCTTGCAGGAAAATAACAGCAATTCCCGTGCTGTTGATCTGAAGATTTGGCAAGATGAAAGAACTCTTTTCTTTCTGCTCTTCTTCGGTGTTCTCATAATCCAAAACAATTTCATACTTGATAACATTGGCGGCTGAGTACCTGGCATCAATGTTGTTGACCGCAGGGCGTTCAAATTCACGACAGATCCGTGCTGTTGCTTCATAAAGGTCATTGGTATGGCAGAGATAGGAAAGCAATGCAGAGTAGTCATTTTGAAGCTCAGAGAGCGCAAATTTGACTTGAAGCTCGGCAGATGCGATTGATAGGCCGCTCTTGTGCCACATATCCCAAAGAGCTTCTTTCCGCTTGTACCATGTCCATTGAGCAAGGCCGAAACCTTTGCTGTCATGGGCGAACTGATCACGTTGTAATTGAAAGCTCTCTATCCGTCTGACATAATCCTTGCTGACAGTTCTGTAAGGGCTGAAATCCCCTTGCAGTCTGTTTGGCTCAAGACCGCTTTCACATTGCCAGTTGCCCATCATGGCAAGCGCACCGCATTGAGAAAGACCGCCTTGACGGAGCCTGTTATAAATCTCTTGTTTGCTCATCTCTTTCCTCTTCCCATCTGCTTGCCTTGCCTGATACCACACAACAGGCATAAAGGCTGATTGCGTTGAGGAACAGCAAAACCGCAATTATGATAATCATTCTTGTTCTCCGTTGACCAAAGACCACCCTTGCGGATATGCTTCTGGACTCCAAACATTTGCGTCAATCAGGCTTTCGTAAATGCTTGTGAATTCCTCTGGATACCAAACCTGATCCCCTTTGTTATAGGCATCTTCCGCTCCCTGTGGCTGTCGCCATACTGGGATAGTTCCTGGCTCTGCTACATCAGTCCACAAAGCAGGAGTTACATCAGGAGTCCAATCTTCCTGTGTCGTGTGGGATTGATTGCACCGATAGAGCTTGCCATCATAGCGGTATCTGTCTCCTACAACAACAGAGATGCCAACCGTCCATTCTGGAAACAGTTCTGGCGTTTCAAGGGCATCGTTGTCTGCAAGGGAAGCAGATGCCTTTTCAATCATTCTGCGGATTTTCAACAGTTCGTTTCTTGTCATCTGTTTTCACCCCCAAGGATAATGTCAAGTGCTTCGTCATCGGAAACATCATCGGCTGTTTGGTTGTTGTGGTATGCTCCACCAAGAAGCATATTGAGTGCTTGAAGCGTTTCCACTTCAACAGGAGTGCCGTGTACTGTAACCTCAATATCTCCTGCATCACTCCACACCGCATTGTAACCCTTTAGAGCGGAGACTTGTTGCGGTGTCAGTTGAATTGTGATTGGAGTCGACAATTTGTAACAGATAGTTTGTCCAATCAATGAAGATTTGAGTTCTTCTGTAGTTGCTATGCTGTCATTTCGAATACACAACCCCGCATAGTTTTTTACAGTCCAAGCGCAGTTGTCTTTCCTAATGCCGCCAGAATACCAATAAGGAACTTGATTCTCGACAGGATAGCATGACATTGTTGCGTCATTTAAGACATTCCAGTTTTGAACTCTATTTGTAAAATTAGAATATCTCCAACAAAAGAAGTTGAATATTTCAACCTGATCGTTTTCGGCAAGTTCAAACGCTTCATCACCAACAAATGTGTAGCTCGCCCTGTCAACCGTCAACACCCCACTAACAACATCAACAGTACCGCCGTAAACCGTTCCTGCCTCATCTTCCCATGTGACGGAGTAGGAGTTGCCTTTGTATGCGTGGTATTCTGTGTCGGTTGAAGGATAGTTGAAGAATACTTCATCCGCTGAAATGTGTGATTTGATAGCATTGATGCGTATATATGCACATTTTGCCGGAGTAGTAACAACTCTCTTCTGATAAGCACTTCCGCCTATGACGGTTTTGTTTGCATCATAAAAACGGATTGTATCCATTCGTCCGTTAATATCGGTGAAGATGTAATATGCTGTTTCAGGCTTTACTGAGATGTAATCGGAACAGAAAAATTCCGTAAATCCAGTCATAACCTGTCCTTGAGTATTAACGTAAGCGTTGTCCGTGATGGTTTCTTTGTTGAACAGATTAGCACCAGTCCTCCACACCTCACAACCCGTCCATCCGCTGATGGGGCAGATGTTGGAGTAGGGAGCGAATGCGGTGACGGAACTTCCCTCCTCTATCTGAACTTTGTCACTGTTAAGTGCATTTGTTCCGAAGAACATAATGAAATATGTATCCGCACCAGTTGTGAAATCGTTGGTGTAAGGTCTTTCAACATTGGACAAAAATGTCTTGTTCGCATCGTAACTATAAATGTTTGCTGAAGTTGCCGTTCCATTTACAGAAATCCGATATCGTGTGCTTGGCTTTACTCCGATAAAGTTCGTAGAACGATACCTTTCGGCATTAGGTGTCTTTTCTCCTGTCGCTGGGTCAAGCGCACCATGTTCAATCTGCCCGTCAAACTTGTTTACTCCACCCCCGGCTGGCCACGGAGAGTCATATCCGTGAAGGTCTTGCTGTGGGGAGAGGGAGACAACACAGGATTTGAGTTTGTGCGCTCGTTGGGTGATGAACTCAACAATGGCGCCGCTGATGGTTGCCCAATCTCCACTATCTGCCCATTCTGCAAGATACATCTCAAGCCGTGTTATTGGATTTTCGGGCAGTTCGACATCTTCTCCTGCGATTGCCGCAAGATACAACTCAACTCTTGTGACAGGCTCAGGCAAGGTCAAACTCTGACCGCTGATTTTGCCAAGGAACATCTCTATTCTTGTGATGGGAGTCAAGGCGCAGACTTGATTGTCATAGATTGCCTGTAGGAATGTTTCAATCCTTGTTATGTCCTCTGTCGGGGGAATGCCGTTGTTGACAATGGCATCAAGATAGCTCTCAACTCTTGTGATAGGTGTTAATTCGCTCATTATCTCACCTCTTAAAAAACACGATATACCGCAAATCTGACGGCATATGTTGCGCTTGATCTCTGAATGGTTACTGTGCTGTCATTCGGATAGCCGATGCTTACACCGGCATTTGCAGAAGCATAGACCGATCCGTGATTGCAAGCTGTGGTTCCATATTTTGCCGGTTCAGGTGCTGACAGGATCACCATTCTTTCACCATAGAAGTTGTTGTTGCTCACATTGTATTCTCTGGAAAAGATCAGATACATTGATCCGGCTTCAGGAACCAAAGTGTAAACGCTTGCATCTGTCAGTTCCATGCTTTCAATCAGCTTCATGCCTTGCGGATAGTTTGTTACTTTTCCGGATGATCCGAATTGTTCTATCAATCTTTTGCTCATTCCGTCACCTCTAACAATGCTCCGGTTGTTGATGTAACATCCGCTTTCAGATGCTGAATACCGCTTATTGTCTGGTTCAGGATGTACGTTTGCACAGTTTCCCCATCCTCTGCCGTCAGCTCTATAAAGTCACCGCTTTCCAGATATGGGAGTCCACGCATTGACAATTCAACCGGAGTGAAGTTCACAACACTGGCATTCGGTTCAAAATACGTTGCAAGAACGGTTGCCATTGTTGCGGCATCCATGTTTGCGGCTTTCAGAGCTTCGTTATTCTCAATTGTGTAAATGGAATTACCGTCACCTATAATGTATGTCGCTTGCTGTTGATCACCGCTGTCGGTGTAAATCACATTGACAGTTCCTATACTGTCTATCGGTGTTTCATCCCACCAGAATTCAGACCAATCTGAAGCTGAAACAGGGATTGCCGTTGGGTTTTCAGACATCTGGAAAAAGTCCAGGCTCCCTTCCCTGTCAGGCTTCAAGAACCATCCGCAAAGCTCCATAAACCCTTTGACATAATCAGCAAAAGAAAATGCATTCGCATAGGAATACATCATCGTCTTGTCATTTACGGCTTTCTTCTGTTTCAGTGTTGCCTGTATAGTTGCTTTCAAATCATCAAGAATGGTTGGTGTTGTTGGTTGCCATTCCCTGAACAGGAAATTATTCACAACATCGTTCCGAAGGTCTATTGTCTGTATCGGTTCAATAACAACAGTGCCGTCAACATTTAATACCGTAAACTCCAAGTAATACGGCAAATAAACAATCGGAGCAAGTTGATTTTCTCTGTATGCGTAAATGCAATCACTGTTTTCTCTGAGCGGTGCAAAATTATACGTTGAAGGCCATGTTGAAGCATCTTGACCATAACTCACGCATACAGATGACATAAACCAATAGGATGATTTGAAAGAAACAGAGTCAAAAGCATATTTGCCGTCATAATAATCAAGCAGAGTTTCTAACGGAGCAAAATCAATATTCGGATAGTACGCAGAATAAACCGCATCTTTTGCCGCTGTTGAACTGTCACCAAGGAAGAACCGCTTATACCCGATCCTATACCACAACATATACTGCTCATGGATATCGTCTTTTTTGTTGATAAGTGTTTGACTTTGGCTCGGCACAGGAACATCAGATAAGGAAAGCGTGGTGTCAATGCCAGTGAACACATCTGACAGCACGTTTTCATTTTCCCTTCCGATAGTGCCGTAAATGAAATTACGGACATTGAAGGAATATTTGCTTACTTTCGGCATAAGCGTGTTCAGGGATCTGTATTCATGCGGTGACATCTGTTCATTGTTGTGAATGATCTCACTGTATGCCGTAATCTGCCTTTGCCACATAGCTCCGTGGTTGCGTGGGCAAGTATCTATCTTGAAACGCCCATACGGCACTCTGTAGTATAATTTGGTGTCATAGAAACAAGTCTGAGCTGTCAGGAAAGGGAGACTCAAGTCGGGCAAATGAGCCGCCGCCCAAGCATCGCCAAGCCGTGTGCAGTCTATCTCGATAGCGCACTCGATGTAAGCACCTCTGACATTTGGAATACCAACGGCGACAAACTCGATCTGTGATGCTTCGGCAAGTCCAAACTTAAAGTATTGCTGTGAACAAAGGCTTTCGGTGAATTTCACACTTTCGCTTATAACATTTTCGTTATTAAGATCGGTGTATTCACCATCAGGGAAGTGAACGTGGAAGTTCTTGTGGACAATATCGGAAGAACACAATGCCTTGACTTCATCAGGAATGTTCAGCATGGCTTCACCTCTGTGTGATCTGAAGCGTTACACCGTGATATTTCATGGGTGTGGAAAGATCCCACTTTGTTTCACCAACGATGTCCAGAAACGCTTCAATTGTTTCTGTCGTGCCTGTGTTGGAGCAATAGACAGTTACGGTGTAATATCCGTCAGCTGTGACAGCTGTCTGAAGCAGTGACAGGAATGTGGAATAATCTGTCACCCTTGGAAACTTCAGATAGACAGTGCCGGTGATCTGCGTTCTGGCAACTGTCCGGTGTTCTATGTGGTTTCCGTCCGTCCAGGCTGTGAAAATGTCCTGCCTGTTGACGGAATGTTTTTCCATATCTTCATATTTGGTCAGATCGGTTGAACTGATCTTAAACAGGTTTGTCAGTGCCATATCACACCCCCATAGCCGCAAGAGCATTGTAACCGGTTGCCCTTGTTCTGGTGTTGTTCTGCTGACTTATCACACGGAACATCTGTCTGGCATCACCCTGAAGCACAACATTCACCGTGACATTCTGATTTGCTCCAACCACTTCACGGAGCTTGTCCAATCCCATCACGATTTCCGCTCCGGCTCCATCTCCAAACCCTTTCAGGCCGTATGGCGTTGCCATCACTGTCGGTCTGGTGAACATCATGGCATTGTCATAGGCTTTCTTGTACCATTCAACAGACAGATGCGGAATGCGGTTCACTCCGAAGAACTTTCCAAGATCTCCGGCTTCTTCATATGTGATGGACAGATGCGGCAGTTTCAGATGCGGAAGCTTCCACTGGAAGTTAAACAGCTGTTTGATGCGATCGATCACGCCCTTGATCGTGTCCTTCATGGCATTGAACTTTTCAACAGCTCCGTTTTTCAGATCCTCAATCTTCTGCTGAACAGTTGTCTTGATGTTTTCCCACTTCTCAACAATTGCCGTCTTGATGTTGTCAACTGTGGCTGCAACATTCGCTTTCAGGTTGTTCCATGATGCAACAATGTTATTCTTAATCTCTTCGGCCTTTGCCTTGATCTTATCCCAATTCTTATAAAGCAGGACACCAATTGCGATCAGTGCCACGATTGCGGCAATGATCAAACCTATCGGAGACAGAAGAAAACCAAACGCAGAAATAAGACCACCAATGCCTGTCACAAGCTTTCCAATGATCATCATGACCGGAGCAATAGCAGCCACGACAGCAGCTATTTTTAAGGCCATTTCAGCCTGTTGCGGTGTGAGCTTGTCAAACCATGCTGCTACCTTCTCAAGACCGGCAGCAAGCTTTTCCACAATCGGTGCAGCCGCTTCAGCAATCTTTGCGCCAAGCTTCAATGCAGATCCTTTGAACTGGTTCTTCAACTGCACAACCTGATCATTGATTGCGCTCAGAGCTTCCAGCTCATCACCACCCATGATCAGGCCAAGATCTTCCGCTTCTTTGCCGTAATCCTTCAGAGCTTGCCCACCATCGTCAATGATACCGGCAAGTTCGTCAGCTCCCTTGCCGAACAGTTCCATTGCTACCTGATCACGCTCTGTCTCATTCTCTATCTGGGAAAGAGCGGTCAGAGAGTCATAGAAGACATCGGTTGCAGATCTCATGTTGCCGTCTGCATCACGGATGCTGACACCCAGCTTTGCAAATGTTTCATTGCTGTCTGTCATCTTCGGCTTCATCTTCTTCAAAGCTCCGGTGATGCTGTCCAGGCTAACATCTACCAGTTCAGACGCATACTGCATCTTCTGGATTTCATCCGTTGACAGGCCGGTCTGCTTGGAGAGCGTTTCCAGATCATCAGCAGTGTTGATTGCGCTCATTCCAAGCGCACCCATGCCTGTGACAACAGCTGCCGCAGCTCTGGACACCGGTTGGAACTTCTGTCCTGCCGCAGTGATCTTTTTGCCCAGATCCTGCATCTGCTTCCCAACGGCCTGAACAACCTGTTTTGCTACACTGCCGAAGGATCTGTATTCACCTTCAAGTCTATTCAGGTCCTGCTCTGTAGCAGAGATTTCACGCCCAATGGCATCCCATTCAGCGGATCCTTTTGCGAACTGTGACTGTGCCTGTTTCAGCTCTGCAAGACGGTCTTTTGTGGCCTTAATGGATGTTTGAAGGTTTTTCTGTTTCTGGTTCAGCAGATCCGTGTTCTTCGGATCAAGCTTCAACAGTTTGTTGATGTCTTTCAGATTTGCCTGTGTTGTTTTGAGTGTCTTATCAACACCCTTCAAGGCGGTTTGTAATTTTGAAGTATCGCCACCGATTTCGATGGTAATTCCTGCTATTCTATTCGCCATAGATAATCACCTCAAAAACGGTCAAAATCGTCCTGTGTAGCAACTTGCTTGTATTCACAGTTATCATTTGCCGCTTCGGCCATAATGTCGTAAATCATGCCTAAAGAAAGGCAGTCCAGATCGTCAAGTGTAAGACCGGTCTGAACTGCCCTTAATACAATTAATGCTGTGGAAACTTTGCGTTCCGTTTTCTTTAGTTTTTTTTACTGTCTACCGAACCGGAAGACGCTTCCAGATAGAAGGATTGGATCTCTTCCATTGCGTTGATCATGTCGGTGAATGTGAATTCATCCATCCATTCTTCATAATCATCTTCTGTCAGCGTGTTGGCCTGTTTCCTGCCCAGCTCACCAACCTTTGCCATAACAAAGGCCATTTTCATGAACGGCAGGATTGCGCTGCCTGGATTGTCCATATCCAGCTTTGCAAGGAAGTCATCATTGAAGATGTTCTGATAGACAATGTTGACGGATGCTGCCGAACACATCTTATAATTGCGTTCGCCAATCTTGATGTCTTTGTACAGCATAAATCCCCCTGTTATGTGTTAACCGGCTGGTAAATAGTGGTGTTCCAGGCATTGTAATGCGTGGACTCTGTCGGAGTTGCAGAAGCTTTGGAAACATTCGCATCATAGGCGGCAACATAAACAGTTGTTGCGGTGATGTTGATTGTCTCCGTCTGCGGTTCAATGCTCTCTTCCTTCGTGCTGCCGGAAATGGAAGGTCTGGAAGCAGTGCAGTTGTAAAGAACGTGCCGTCTTGCATGGGCATCACCTTCAAACTGGAAGGTCAGGGCAAAGTGGACAACCGGTGCATCCGCATCTTCAAACAGGATGCTGTTCTTGTCAGCGGTGTAGCCAAGAATATCCGTCAGGAAATCATCAGGGATCTTGGCAAGCTCCAGTTCACCTTCATAGCCGTTGTTTGCTACGGAAGTATAATACGCAATGTTGTCTGCATGGAAAATGTTGGTGTCACCCTGTGCATCAAGGCTCAGAGACACAGCACCAGGCAGTGCAACAGGTGTATCATATGTGGCAGATCCGTTTGCGGCAATCGTTGCCACAGCATAATAGCAATGGGAAATGCCGTATTTGATTTTATTACTATCAGCCATTGTTGTTCTCCTCTGTAATAACAATTTCGGTCAGATATGTGACCATGTACATTCTTTCGGTGTCTATGTACGTTTCTTCACGTGAATAAACAAGACCGTTGCTGTTTAACACGTTCTCAACGGTTTCTTCTGTGGAAAAGTCTTTGCTGTCAGTGTACAGTTCAACGGCAAGCTGCCGGATCTTCTGGTAGTTGGTATCATCTGCCGCAAGGTCATTGCTTCTGGTAAAGTAAAAGCAGATGAATGGGCAAGCCTGTGCAGTTCCTTCCGGAAACTGATAATACGCATACGGCAGTCCTGTACTGCTGATCATGGATGCCACTTGTTTATATGTCATAGTTTGCTTATCACCTTGCTTTCAAAATCTTTCACCAGTTGTTCTTCAACCTTCGCAATGTGAATTCTTCCGGCTGTTCTTCCACCGTTCCGGTTTGCGTGTCCATGTTCCAGAAGATGCGGCAAGCCTGGAACATCCTTGTTGTAGATCGTTCCCTGTGCGCTCACTCTTCCGGTTTCAACCTGTGATGTCCACCCGGATGCGTATTTGCCACTGCCGCCGAAGGTTCCACGTGCTTCACTCTTGACGGCTTTGGCTCCCTGTTTCGACATTTGGGAAACAATCTCATTGATATTTTCCTGCACGTTGTCACCGTATTCTTCAAGGATCTTTCCCACCTCAAGCGTTAACCGGTCAATTGGTGTTCGTTTTGCCATTTGAACCGCCCTTCCGTTCAACGTACAGTTCAATGGTGTCGTTTCGGCCTATGTATGTCCGGTAAACAGTGTACGGTTTGCCCTTATAGATCAGATCACGCTCACCGTCATAATCCCCGAAGAACATGGTAAATCTGAATTCCGGATTTAGTCCGTTCCTGCCGCCATCAAAGAATTCCTGCCTTGTTACGGAGTCAACCTGACAGAAAACATCTTTTGATGTCAGTGTCTCTTCCCACACACCGTATTGATTTTGTGTTTTCACCGATGAAAGCAAAGTGATTACTTCAGATCTATCCATTGCCGTCAACACCTAACCAATCCGTGTATCCGGTGCAGCTGGTCAGCTGCGCTTTCTGTTCATCATACGATGCTTTCAGCCGGTCATAATCATCAGGCTGTCCGAAGTGCATTTTGACATAGGTGATACACGCAATATTTACAAGCGCATCTTCCGTCTGCGGAATTTCGACACCGGCTACACCCAGATCAAGCTTTGCCGCATCAAGCAATGCTTCAATTTGAGAGTCAAAAGCGTTTGTTGTGATCCTCATGGCAAGCTTTGCAGCCGTTACCAGCGGATCGGTCTGAACTTCACTCATGCTTTCACCACCCTTTGCATATAGCAAAATGCAGATAGGGCATAAAACCCCATCTGCATTTCAAACTATTATTTTTCACGAAAAGCCTTGAAAAACTGTCCGTCTACCACGGAGTATCCGACATGACCGCACAGAATGGAAGGATCACACATGATCTTGTAACCACACTGTCTTGCTCTCCAGCAGAACGCAACATCTTCACCGTTGTTTTCAATCGGGGCAAACATATTGCCGAACTTCGATTGAACATCATAGAAGACATCTGTCTTCATCAGGACACAACCGAAACCACAAGCACCGACTTCAAACAGACCGTCAGGAATGTCTTTGAATTCACTCCATTTGCAGACCGTTCCGTCAATGTCAATGCGGTCATAAAGCACCGGTGTATAAGGCGGCACTCTCCGGAAATATAAGCCGGTCAGGATGTCCAGATCATTCTTCTGCAAGGTTTCCATCATGCGGATCAGCGTGTCCGGTTTGAAAACCATATCAGAGTCAAGCCAAAACACATAATCTGCATCTATTTCAATTGCTTTGGTTGCCAGATCGTTCCGTGACAGATAGATCAGGGAACCGCTTTGCATTGCAAGTGTGCATTCTCCGGTCTTCTGCAACAGCGCAAGGCTCTGACAGAACATGACCGGAACCTGATCCATACACGGAACAGCAATCAAGACTTTCATGAAATTCTCCTTACTTCGTTACCTTAACAAAGGCATCCGGAGCAACGACACCGATGCCAACATACTGGCGGCCGATAACACGGACAAGGTCGGAAGTGGCAAGAGTCATTTCATCGAACTTGAACTTGATGTCATCTCCGGCAGGGAAGTTTGCAAGCGCACCCTGTTCCAGGTCACCAACGATCATGTAAGGAACACCGGTAGTGGCGGCAGAGAAGGCCGTGATGGTGTCATTGAAGACAACCGGCAGACCCTCAAAGGGATCATAGGCATAGGAACCATTGGCCTGAAGTCCTTTGAAATGTCCCCATGTGAGCTTATTCATCATGACCACAGGATTGGCAGCTTCATCACTCAGGTGAGAGATTGCTTCCGCAACAGTGCCAAGGCTGGCAGTGGTGATCTTGAGTACCGGAACACCGGGGCAGGTGGTGGTGGACACAGTGCCACAAGCTTTGATGTTGGCAACAAGCGTGTCTGCCGCTTTCTTTGCGATCTGATAGGCCAGTTCGTCATAGATGTAGCGCAGGAACTGCTCACCACCGGCATTGATGTCAATGGCTTCATCGGAAACGGAGATCCATTTCTTGATAGCAGCCGGAACCAGCGTGACAGTGCCAAGCACCAGAGCTTCTTCATTGACGGCCTGTCCTTCGGTGTGGACGGTTGCACCATCGGAGCTGATTTCAAACCCGACTTTCAGATTGCCCTTCACAAAGGATTTGCGAACACGGCTCATGATGCCGTCCTTCGCCCAGGCGGTTTTCACAACATCATAGACAAGTTCAGGAACCGGAAGCGTTCCGCTGCCGTTCTCAGTGAGAAGGGCACGGCATTCGGTTTCATCTTCGTACCGGACATACTTGGCATATGCTTCAATGTATTCCGGAGTATTTCTGATTTCGTTGTTGGTCATTGTTTTCTTCTCCTCTACAATAGGTTTTTGGATGACTTCACCCTGACCGCTTGCAACGGCAGAGCGGATTTCGTTGCGCTTGGCTTCTTCGGCCTTGCGGCTTTCAAGTTCTTCCTTGATTGCTCTGGCTTCAACTTCCAGCGCATCAAGGTCAGCTTCCGGAGCATCCAGCTCCGCAGCAATTGCGGATCTGCGCTCTTCAAGCTGTTCCACGGTCATTTCAGTAAAATCCATAGTTTTACATCTCCATCATTATGCGAATTTTCTTCTTGCGCTTTTCAATCTCTGCAAGTCTGGCACGTTCACTCTCCAGTGACTCCCTTGCGCTGTCCAGCGCATCGGAAAGACCTCTTGTCTGGATTGAAGTCTGACTATATGCCGGAAACGTAACCGCCGACACCTCAAGCACTTCGTAAATAGACCGAATGTGCCTTGTCGGATGCTCGGAATTTACGTTATCCCAGCTATCTTTATCAACAGTGAACATGAAAGACATTCCGGAAATATCTCCACGCCCAACCGCTGAATAAAGGCTTCTTGCATCGGCATTGTTCTCCGTGTCCAAATCGACACGAATGATCATGCCATCTTCATCAACACTCATTTGCATGGTGCTGTGCTCATTGTTGTTGCGGCTTCTCGCAAGCGGTATCATGTCCGTGTTATGGTTAACCAAAAACCGAACATCTTTCAAATCAGTGGTGTCAAGCGCACCACGGTCAATGATTTCGTCTCTCCATCCAAGGTTTGTCAACTGGCCAAAAACAATCGGCCGGCCTGTCAGGAAGTGACCGTGTTCTTCGTTCTCTTCCGCTCTAACCTCAAATGAGAAAGCTCTAATTTCCTTCTTCTTCATTGTCATCATCTCCCACGTTGTTTACTTTCTCATTGGCATTCCAGTATTCGCCACGGATGATGCGTACATCCCCACCTTCGACAGGCGGCAAATTCCAGATGTCACGCACGTCATTGATGCTCATGATACCTCTATCCAGCAGCTGGGCAGACACATTCAGTTTGTCCTGGTTGCTCAGATACTGAAGCCGGTTGGCAGTAACAGCTACACCGTTTCCGTGTGATTGCTCACGCAATGTGAAGAACATACGCTTCAGAACTTCACTTTCCTGAATGGCAAAAGGTTCAATTGCGCTTTCATAGAAAGCAGACCACTGCTCAGACTTGAAATCCCCTTGCAGGATCGCATCATTGACACCGTAGTATCTGAACACGTTTGCTTCAATGGCCTTGCGTTGCTCCGCATCCACTACCCACGGCTTCACATCAATCTGCCGGATGTCCTGATACGTATTCGGAAACAGAAGCATTCCGGAACCCTTTGACAGGTTCTCAGCGGTGAACCTCTGCCGCTCTTTTGCCAGATCTTCAGCCTTTGCAAAGTTTGTCAGCTTTGCCATAAACCGATATGATGCAGCCGATTTCACACCTTCTTCAATGCCCTGATTTTGAATGTGGATCAGGTTCATTGTTTCTTTTAAGGCATCATTGCTTTCCCCGAAGAAATCATTCTTGTACTGATACTTCGTCATGATGCCGCAGTAGTCCAGTTCAACAGCCGCCTTTTCACCTCTGCTGAACTCATAACGGAGATACGGTACACCATCAAATTGCACGATCTCACACTTGGAAGGAAGCGGAGTGTAAATCCCTGACGGCTGCCCGAATTCGTCATATATCGGTGTAATAAAGGCCGTATTGTGGACATCAAGAAGAGTGGACAATCTGTATTGAAATTGGCTCCATGTCTGGAACTGATTGGGATTGTTTTTCAGCTTCGTTTGCAGTTCCGGCCTTGCCGCTCCGTATGTCTCAACCTTCAATTTGGACATATGCGTTGCTCTGGCATTGATTGCCGCTCTGATCAGTTCGCTTTCATAGATGCTGCCGCCAAATGATGTGAACCTGGGCGTGTACCCATTCAGCATCTTGAAGGTTTCTTCTACTTTATCTTTCTCTTTAGGTCTGTTTCCAAACAGGAAATCAAACAGTCCCATTTTCATCACCTCTGTTTTTCAACTGTTCACCATATTCGGCAAACCACTTCTGCCGCACTGTCATAGCATCCAGAAGGGCAGCGCATCCGTCTATGTGCTGATTGGGATTGATCTTCACAAGCTTTCCCCTTCCACGCTCTGCGCTCATTTTGATAGCACTGTTCAGAAGATGGAGCTTCAGCAGATCGTTGTTGCCTATGTGGATCTTGCCGTCTTCCAGTAATCCCTGTGTTTCCAGTATGACCGGATAAAGGTTTTCACCCTGAAAAATGTCGTCTAAAATAAAACCATAATTCCGCATATCCTGCACAAGATACTGAGCGGAGTATCTGTCATATCCGGTAACAAGCGGATAGATCTGATACTCTTCCACAAGCATCTTGAACCAGTTGAAGCAGTCATGATAATCTACGAAATTATCACCGGAAGGCTGAAGCAATCCACGCTGAATGTATATGTTATACGGAACACCATCACGCTGTGTTGCTTCGTCAATTCGTTCATTCGGAAGAAAAAACTTTGCAAACACATAGATTTCTCCGTTCTTCTCAATAACGGCAGTACAGGCTGTCAAGTCTCTGGCCTGTGAAAGGTCTATGCCGCCGACACAGTAAGAATTCCGGAAGTCATTCAGATCCAGCTCATCACCACAGGCATCTTCCACGGTTTTGGCTGCAAGCCATGCCATGCTTGATGTGCCTTTGACACAGCAGTATTTTGTCAGGAACTCGTTTTTCTTGCTCAGTGATCCTTCAGCAATGGCAATCTCTTCAAGCAGATAATCATGTGATACTGAAACACCAAGGTTTGGATTGCTCTTCCGAAGTTCGTTAATGTCGTTCCACTTCTCAACATCATCAATCATGTAGAGGAACGGCAAAAGCTTCTTTTCCTTGGAGTCACCAAGCAGGAAACGTGTTGAACGCTTAATCAGCTCATCAAACGTGCTGTCGCTGACATAGCCGGATGTCGTGCATCCCATGATGAATGAGTCCGGCCTTGCTCCCATCGCAGACCGCATCACCTCATAGGCTTTTAACCCTTTGTCACCTGACCAGCTTGCTATTTCATCACAGATAGTTACGGAAGGATTGTACCCGTTCAGATCTCTGCTGACATAGGATACTTTCTTTACCAGACTGTTAGACCCTGGAATAGCAAGATCAGATTGCCGGTGTCGTGCAAGCATGGTGTCATCGTAGATCTTCCGGTGCTGTGTGTCCTTCTCTTGTGACTTCTCTTTCAGATCCTTCCATTCCGGATCCAGCTGAACCATGTTCCATATGCAGTTGTAGATAATATCTGATTGATCAACCTTCGGAGCTACGCAGAACACCCTTGCACCATAACCGGAGTTTCTCCAGATGTAGCTGGAAACAGCAGAAGCAATCACAGACTTGCCGTTCTTTCTTGCAACAACCAGAACAATCTCACGGTGTACCCTGTTTCCATCCGCATCCACAATTCCGAAGATTGCAGACAAAAAAGCCTTTTGCCAGATCTCCAGTTCAAGAGGATTTGGTGCTTTTGGCCCTTCTGTGTGGAAGCAATGCGCTTCAATCCAGTTTATTGCATCACTGGCCTTCTTCTGATCGAAGAAAAACAGCTTGTTCTCTATTCCGTTGATCAGATATTCATAAACCAACCGGATCCACTTGCTCACAGCAACAGATCCATTTGTAATCTGTTGGTAGTATGTCAAAATCCAGTTATCTTCTGGCATCTTTTTCTTTTTCGGCATAAGTCAGGCTAACGAGCGCGAAATTATATCGGAGATGCG
>Ga0326513_10000749_pt1 | contig 27602 bp, 19 predicted proteins | sample 2_2465_0518_D_FD_203654 | JGI IMG/M metagenome (GOLD analysis project Ga0326513, IMG submission 203654) | Bovine rumen microbial communities from UC Davis, California, United States - 2_2465_0518 | ecosystem: Host-associated > Mammals > Digestive system > Stomach > Rumen | place: USA... | reverse complement strand
AACCGGATAGTGAGTCCGGTGCAGGTGCAAAAGGTCTGATGCAGATTACTCCGGAATGTTTTGATTTTTTACAGAATAATATTCCTAATGACAACACAAAATACAAAGAGTCTGATTTGTACGACCCTGAAGTGAATATTAAGTTTGGAACATACTTTTTAAGCTATCTGTTAGATAGATATGATAATGTTGAAAATACTGCCGTAGCAGCATATAATGCCGGTTTCGGTGCAGTTGATAATTGGCTAAATGACCCTGAATGTAGTCTTGACGGTAAAACTTTAAGTGTTATAGTTTATCCGGAAACTGAGAATTATGTGGAAAAGGTTGAAAGTGCCAAGAAAATATATATAGAAATATATAAGGAAAGGTAATGATATTATGTCTAATGAAGATTCAAAGACACTAATGGATGAAATCCTAATGTCAGGTAAAAGGAAAATTCACTCAATCAGCAATAGTGAAATTGAAAAAGCTGATGAATTTTGTGAACCATACAAGGATTTCCTAAATAAATCAAGAACAGAAAGAGAAGCTGTTGTTGAAGCAGTTGCTCAGGCTAAAGAAAACGGTTTTGAAGAATATGACCCTGACAGAACTTACTCTGCCGGTGATAAGATTTATATTGTAAACCGTAACAAAGCAGTAGGTCTTGCAGTTATCGGTAGAAAGGGTACAAGAGATGGTGTACTACTTTCTATTGCTCATATTGACTCACCAAGAATTGACTTAAAGCCAAGCCCATTATACGAAAAGGACGGTATGGCTTTATTTAAAACTCATTACTATGGTGGTATCAAGAAGTATCAGTGGACAACAATTCCACTTGCTTTACACGGTAGAGTTTGTAAGACTGACGGTACTTATGTTGATATTTCTGTTGGTGATGATGAAAATGATCCATGTTTCTGCATTACAGATATTCTTCCACATCTAGGTCAAGAACAGGCTAAGAAAACTTTAGGTTCAGCTTTTACAGGTGAAGATCTAAACTGCCTAGTAGGTAGCCGTCCATATAGTGATGAAGATGGTGAACAGGTAAAGCTAAACACAATGAAGTTACTTTATGATAAGTATGGCTTTACTGAAAATGACTTCCTATCAGCAGAACTAACTTTAGTACCTGCTTTTAAGGCTAGAGATATTGGTTTTGACAGAAGTATGATTGGTTCATATGGCCATGATGACAGAGTTTGTGCTTACCCTGCACTAATGGCTATTATTGATGCCGGTATTCCTGACAAGACTTGTATCACTTATCTAACTGATAAAGAAGAAACAGGTTCTGATGGTAACACAGGTATGCAGAGTGACTTCCTAAGATACTTTATCTATGACCTAGCTAAGTCTGAGGGTGAAGAAGGCTATAGAGTTCTTTCAAAGAGTAAGTGTCTATCAGCTGATGTTAATGCAGCAGTTGACCCAACTTATGAAAGTTGTTTTGAACCAAAGAACTGTTCATACATTAATGAAGGCGTTGTAATTTCTAAATATACAGGTGCTAGAGGTAAAAGTGGCACAAGTGATGCCTCAGCTGAATATATGGGTGAAGTTCGTTCAATGCTTGAAAGCAACAATATTATTTGGCAAGTTGGTGAACTTGGCAAGGTTGACCTTGGTGGTGGTGGTACTATCGCTAAGTATGTTGCTAATATGAATGTTGATGTAGTTGACCTTGGTGTGCCTGTACTTTCTATGCATGCTCCATTTGAAATCGTAAGTAAAGTTGATGTTTATATGGCTTATTTAGCTTTTTTACATTTCTTTATGGATTAAGGGTTGATTTTTTTAAAAAGATGTGTTATTATATATGGGCAGTCGAAAATGACTGCCCTGAAATGCGCTGATAGCTCAGCTGGATAGAGTGACTGGCTACGAACCAGTAGGTCGGGGGTTCGAGTCCCTTTCAGCGCGCCACGCCTTGGAAACTTAGTTTCCAAGGCTTTTTTCTTTTGTTTTTTATTTTTAATTTTGAATGTAGAAAAAGGAATGCCTGTTTCACAAATTAGGGTTTGTCTTTTTAATTTTAGTTGTGGTGTTAAGGCATATTTCTTTTAAATTCAATCGGCTATAAACATAAATTTATAGTGAGAATATATACCTTAAAATAATATGAAACTATGACTCACAGGTGTAGGGTCCACCATTGGTGGACCGAGCAAATCAGCCTTTATAGAGGTACATTGCCCTATATAGCAAGTGATAATTTCTAGTTTCTACATAGGACAAAGTTACATAATATATTTTACTATTAAACGGGCGAACAGTGTTCGCCCCTACGACTGTAAGCCTATAGTTTGTTGTTATTTTGTCCTATGTAGTTACCTTGAATTTGTACATATTCGCCAGTCTCCTTAGATTGTCAAACCAAGTGCAACACTTTGATTAAAATAGTCAATAGGTGAAAGAAGGTCTAAACATTTTCTAGGTCTATTATTGATTTTATCAAGGACTGCATCAAGTTGTGCTCTTGTGACTTTTCTGAAATCAGTACCTCTTGGAAAGAAAAATCTTAATAGTCCATTGATATTTTCATTTGAACCTCGTTGCCAAGGAGCATGAACATCTGCAAAATATATTTCTAAATCTAAATCTTTTTCAATATCAGCATATCCGTTAAATTCAGAACCATTATCTAAAGTTAATGTAAGTGGCTTGATTTTTAAAGAAGCTTTTTCAAAAGCTTCTCTAAAAGCTGAATTAATTGATGAAATAGATTTATCTTTACAGGTAGCAGCTACAAGAAATCTTGATTTTCTATCAATAGCAGTAACAAGATAGCCTTTTCCAACTGAACCGTAAATTGTATCTCCCTCATAATCACCAAATCTTCCTCTCTCATCAATTACAGAATCACGATTATGAATTGATTTTTCAGAATGTTTAGTGTAGGTCTTACGCTCAGTTCTGTAAGGTTTTCCTCTTCTTCTAAGATGTGATGCAGGTGAAATACCCGGGAATAATTTGGAACGAATTGCACGATAAATAGAAGAAAAAGAAATCTTTATATTATGATTTAAATTCCATTTATCGGCTATTATTTCCGGTGACCAAAAGGAATGTAATTTATCAAATACATAATTATATATATCTGTGTATATGAGTAAATTATTTTTTCTATGACAATCCTTTCTTCTTACTAAATATTTTACATGTGCGCCCCAAGAATGATAGTGTTTGCGTTTTTTACTAAAATTCCGTTTTAATTCTCTGCTGATTGTAGAAGGACTTCGTTCAAGTATTTTTGCAATTTTTCTTATGCTATATCCTTTTTCGTAAAATTCTTGTAGACATTCTCTTTCAATTAGTGTAAGATGTGTATATGACAATATGATTACCTCCGTATTATGTTTGGTGTTGCAACTACATTTTACACGTTGGTTTTCATATTGTCTATTTTTTTAGTGTTGCACTTGTTATTATAATCTACCCTCCCTTGTGTAAAGGGAGATGTTTTGCGTATGCAAAACAGAGGGATTGTCACGGTAGATTGTGTTCTCTATATAAAATGTGTACGATTAGATAAAAGTTATCTATCGAATAAAATTGATATAGTAAATAGTATGTACTATAACAATCCCTCAGTCGCTCTTTAAGAGTAAATTGTCATTCTTCCAATTTACGAGCGACAGCTCCCTTTACACAAGGGAGCCTTATTTGCTAAAATTTAACACTTTACATCTAGTACCACAAACCCAAATTTATCATTCTCACCTTTACCAACAGACAAAATTGAAAAAACCAAATTTGCAAAATTAATTTATCGTAACGCAGAAACAAAATTGAAAAACCTAATTTGTCAAAGTATTTTATAGAATAGAACAATAAAAAATTCAAAATACAAATATCAATACCAATGAATATAACAACAACAAAATGTAAAAATAATGATATGTATATGCAATATTTACTATATGAAAATAAACAAATGTGCAGTAATATATATAAATGAATTTTAAATTAGATTGCTGATTTATTATTTGTTTTCTTTTTAGTACGATAACATTGACAACTAAAAAGATATTTGTTAACATAGTGATGTAAAATTGTTTACTATGTAAAAGGAAGAGTGGTTTATGATGGACGAAAAATTTTTACATGACACCGGTGTAGAGGTTATGCGTGTTGTAAAAACAACCCTAAAGGCTTACCATACATTCAGCAAACTTGCTGTAGAAGGGGAAAAGGTAAGTGTTTGTGGTTTGCAGATTTTAACAACACTAAGATACTACCCGGAACTAAACACAGTCAGTGACCTTGCAGATAGCCTAGAGTTTAGCAAAGGTCTTATTTCAAGAGAAGTAGAAACTTTAAGAAAAGGTAACTATGTAACTACTGCAGTTGATGAAAAAGATAGAAGAGTTCTAAGAATTTTCATTAATAAAGAAGTTGCAGAGCCTGTTATTCTTAAGCAAAAGGAAAAGCTATTTAACCTAATTCATCAGGTTACAGATGGTATTGCCGATGAAGATATTGAAAAGTATAGAGAATTAAATAAGATTTTCCTTGAAAAGGTATCTGAAGTTGATTTTGATAAAGAAGTTGATACTTCTAACTTTGATTTACAGAAGTTTATCTAAAATTCAATTATTTTTCAAACAAAAAAGGAGTGACCGTTTTGGTCACTCCTTAATTCTTTTGTTTAGTCAACAGTAGGTGTTGTATTATCTGTCATAGCATTTTGATTATTTGCTACTGTTGTACTTGTTGTATTGTTTGAGTTGTTACTTTGGTTTGTACTAAACTCTGTTTGGCTATTATTTGTATTATTGTTATTTTTCTTTTGAGAATAATTTGTTGTAGGGTAGAAGCAAGAATATGTTTCACCATTCTTCATAGTTGTGTTTCTATAGTAAGCAAGTTCAGAAACAGTAACCAGCTGATAACCCTTTTTATCAAGATACTTAACTATATTTGCAACTGCCTTTGGTGTAGAATCTTGAATATCATGCATTAGAATAATGTCACCATCAAGGTTCTGACCTTTCTTAAATACACTCTTAATAGCATTGAAAGTAGCCTGACTGCTCTTTGTGCTCCAGTCTAGAGTATCAATTGACCATAGGATAATAGGGTTAATGTTCTCAGTTTCATATACATTAGAAGTAATACCACCCGGACAACGGAAAACGGTAGGATATTCACCGATTACTTTTTTAATAGCTTCATTTGTCTTGCTCATTTCAGCTCTCTGCTTTTTCTCACTAATATTATTTGCATATTGGTGGTCCCAAGAGTGGTTACCGATTTCATGACCGGCATTAAATTCTTGTTGAACAATATCTTCTTCACCTTCAATTCTAGAACCAACTAGGAAGAATGTTGCTCTACCATCAACACTCTTTAGTGATTTTAGAATTTGCTCTGTGTTACTTGCATCAGGACCGTCATCAAATGTAAGTGCAACCATAGGCTTTGTTCTGTCTAGGTTTTTACGAATTTTAGCCTTTTGTTCTGTAACAGTAATTTTGCAGGTAGCAGAAAGGTTGTTGTATAAAGTACAGGTAACATTAGCCTCACCTTCTCTAAGTGCCTTTACAAAACCCTTATTATCAACAGAAACAATGTGGTCATTGTCTGTAGTGAATGTGTAGCTTGAAGTACCTTCATTTTTATTAAATTCCGGAACAATATTTATTGTACCACCAACACCCATTGTTGTGCGAGCTAAGTTTAGCTTAAAGCTAGTAGGTTCATTAAATATTTGTAGCTTAACTTTCTTTTCAATACCATTGTAACTTGTGATTGTAATAGTTGCATTACCTTTTGATATTGCTTTTATTGTGCCATTCTTATCAATAGTAGCAATATTTTCTTTATCTATATTATATGTATAGAAGTCACTAGGTGTATTTTCACTGTCATCCGGTTTAAAGGTGTAGCTTTCGTTATTAGCCATAACTATTTTTTTAGGTGCAGAGATTTTCTTAGGTGCTGATACAACAGTAATGTCAGCATAATTAGTAATGTCATTATCAGTTGTTACCTTAATAGAACAGTCGCCTTTCTTAAGTGCCACAACTTTGTTACCGGAAACTTTAACAATGCTGTTGTCTGTAGAAGTAAGTTTATAAGTGTTTTTTGCATCCTTAGGAGAAAGAACAACATCAAGAGAAGATTCTTGACCAACACCTAAGGTAATTTCTTTTGTCTTAAAGCTAACTGACTGAGCATTTGTAGTTATGTTCAGCACATTTTTGGCTTCTTCAACAATGTCAACACCATAAAGGGTAAGACCGGCACAAATAACTGAAATGATAGCTAATATTACAAGTATAGTTGTAATAATAATTGATTTCACTTTCATATATAATACTTCCTAAATCGTTTTTCTCTATGATACCACATAATCAGACAAAAATAAACATTTAACACATATTTTTTTAAATTATATTTGTTCTGTAGAAATGTACGCAATTATAATTTTGTTAAAGAATTATCTTATGTATGTTTACAACATGTTCACAATTTAAATTGTGTGAATTTTATGCAAAATATCTATATGTTTTAAATGGTAAATTCTGTTTGTGCATTTTGTAATAAATTAATTATTCTTATTGTGCAACTTTGCTCTTGATTTGATGGTTTTGTGAACTTTTGCATAAATTGTAGCAATTTTGACTATGGAAAAGGTAGAAACTTGGACACATTGTTGAAGAAACAACTAAATTGTAGTATAACAATAAATGTTCCGATAGTTTATGTACGGTTTGTGAACTATCTATTAAAAGGGGAAATAAGGTGGTGCAATGATGGATAACAAAGATGAATTAACCTTTGAACTTCAAAAGGCTCTTGCTGAAAAAGAAATAATGGATAAAGTCAATGTGCGTGTTCGTAGAAAGACCAGTCTAGTGTTGTTATTCATTTCATTTATGAGTTTAATTTTAGTAACATTCGCTTGGTTTACTATTAGTACACTTGCTAATGTTGAAAAGTTAGATATGACTATTGGTACTGCACCGGACCTTAGAATTAGTACAGAAAATCACGGTAGTAACTTTAAACAATATGTAAAGACTGTAACAGGTGCTATGATTGATAAGGAACTAACCGATAGATTTAATACAACAATGAAAGACCAAATTCTTGATCCTGTTACTTCTTCAAACGGTAGAGCATTTAAAAGCAGAAGTGGCAGAGATATGGAAAGAAACAAAAACACTTTCCTAGAATTTGACCTTTACTTAATTTCAACTAAAGATTTAACAGTTCACCTTACTAATGATGCTGACAATGAAAACAGAATCAAAGGTACTCAGGTTTCTACTAAAGAAACAGGTGACAAGGCTGATATTGTTAAGGCAGTTCGCTTTAGCTTTACTAATGAAGAAGGCAGAACTATTATATATGAACCAAACAAAGGTTCAGCAGTTGCAGGTCAAACAACATTTGATTTGTCAAGGCCAATGACTTACAGTGATGCAAACAAGGTTTGTGACCTTAAGAAACTAACTCCACAGAAAGTAACTGTTAGAGTTTGGTTTGAGGGTGAAGACCCTGAATGTGTTAACAAAATCCAAGAATCAACTATGGAAGCAATCCTAACATTCGGTGGGGAAGCTGACGCAGGTTAATTCATAAAATTTACTAAGATAGGGAGGAGATAAAAGTTGTTTAAGAAAAAGAAAAATGAAAATGTGGACTTTACTCCAAGTGACCTTAGTAAATTAACCCAAAAAGGTGCTAGAGAAACCGGTAAGGAAAGTTCCTACGGTGAGTTTAGACAAGCAAGAGATGCTGAAGTCCTAGATAAAACCAGAAGAAGAAAGAGACTTCTGTTTTGGTTAAGTTTACTTTTAATAGCTTTTCTACTTTGCTTGTGGTTACTAATGTTTTGGTGGACAAGAGCCGGTGACCTTGTTATTGATGTTGACCGACTAGCTGACCAAAAGGGTATTATCCTTTCTGAAACTTCAGACTTCAAACATCCTGAAACAGTTTTATCCGGTAAAGGTGTTGATAATGTAACCAACATTACATATGCTTGGCTAACTGATAATATGACAATAGACGGTGATATTTCTTATTTAGATAAATATGTGTCAAGTAAGGATAAGTCCATTGACGGTGGTAGTCATAACGGTGACAGTAACAATAATAAAAAGAAAATTGCCGGTACTAATAACGCCGGTGAAAACTACTTAGCTTATACATTCTATTGTAAGAATGTTGGTAATCAGTCCCTATCTTATGATGCAACTCTTATTAATAAGGGTGCTGCCAAGAGTATGGATGAAGCAGTTAGAATTATTGTTTTCAAAAACGGTAAACCTACTGTTTATGCTCACAAAAAGCATAAAAGTAATGAACCGGAAGACGATAGCAAGTTTATTCCAAAATCACTTAGTTCTAAGGCTTGGATAAATGATAAAGAAATTATGACAACCAAAAGTGAAAACTTTAAGCCAAATCAAGTTGATAAATATACAGTCCTAATGTGGGTTGAGGGTAATGACCCTGAATGTATCAACGAAATCCTTGGTGGCCATATGAAAATGTCTATGACATTCTCTGTTGAGGATGATAAAGAGACATAATGTCACTAGATTATAATTCAAAATTAATCAAAAACGCTATTAATCTTAGAAATAATCTTACACCACAAGAAAGGCACTTATGGTATGATTATTTATCAAAATATCCTATTCGTTTTCAAAGACAAAAGGTAATAGATAATTACATTGTTGATTTCTATTGTGCTAAAGCCCGGTTAGTAATTGAATTGGACGGTAGTCAACATTATCGAGATGATGAGAAAACAAAGGATGATTTCAGAACAAAGACCCTTGAAAAAATGGGATTGTATGTTTTAAGAATTTCTAACTATGATTTGGATAGGAATTTTCAAGGTGTTTGTACTGAGATAGATAAAGTAGTAAAGATTAGATTGAAGAAATAGTACTGTTTTTCCTTTGTTATGAGTACTAAAGATTAGTGCAGACTTAACAAAGGCTCCCTCAGACGAGGGAGCTAGCACCGAAAGGTGACTGAAGGAGGGAAAACAGAAAAGATAATAGTATTAATTAAGAGGATAGGTTGAGTAAAGATAATATTTTAAACAAGTTTAAAATATTAACCACTCCTTCCGTCTTTGCATACGCAAAGCCACCTCCCTCAGCGAGGGAGGCTATAAAGTAGGTTCTAATATCTCCCTTTACACAAGGGAGCCTAGATAGTTAGTACAAACCTATTAAAATCAAAAAGTCCATAATGTTCTATTGACCTTGAATGCTGACGAGAGGTAAGGGTAGGACGTGGAATATAAGTAATTAAACCCCGGTGGTGTTAAGGGGTAATAAAATTTAGGAGGAAAATCTCTATGAAAACACATCTATTAACAAAGAAGAGAGCTCTTATCTCTTCAGTAGCAATGCTTCTAGTAGCTATGATCGCTCTAGGCACAGCAACATTCGCATGGTTTACAAAGGCTTCTGTTGCGACTGCACAGGGTATCAATGTAAACACAATTAAGGCTTCTGAACTACAGATTAGAAGTATTTACAAAGATTGGACAGATACACTAAACTATGAATCTAACAAGCAGATTTTAAAACCAGCTTCAACATATGATGCTACACATTGGTTTAAAGCAGATGCAGATTCAAAGAAAGCATATACTGCTGCTGACAAGAACATCACTCCTGTTGCTGATAGTGAAAAGGCAAATTATTACTACGAAGAAAGACTTGATATTAGAAACAATGGTACAGCTGCTGTAAATAATGTTAAAGTAACAGTTACTCTAGATACTAAGTCAATCCGTAAGAATTATCTAAGAGTTGCTCTTGTTCCTTGTGATGAAGAAAGTAATGTTGCAAGTAGTTTTACTCTTAGTGATGAAACAGTATGTTCTGAACAAGGCGTAGAGTATGCTGCAATTAAATCAAAGACAGGTGATGTTGTAGCAAAAGAAAATGTAACTCCATCAGCTACTTGGACATTTAACGCTGCAGATACATTAGCAGGTAGAACAGGTGCTGGTACAACTGATTCACCATACCAGTGGGATTCTAAGACATTTAAACTATTAGTATGGTTTGAAGGTCAGGACTTAAATTGCTATGATGGTAATGCTGGTGCAGAAATTCCTAACATTACATTCAGTGTAACTGGTGATACTGCTAATCAGCAGGGCTAATTCTAACCTAAACTAGAATTACATAATTAATTAAGAAATGAAATGGAGACCCAGGTAAATGAAAGTTTTTAAGAAAGTGATAAACATAGTAATTGATGTGCTTGTAGTATTAATACTACTTGTATCAGCTCTAGTTTTAACATTATCTTTAGCTTCTCAAGATACCGGGTCTCCTAATTTACTTGGATACACATTAAATGCTATCCAAACAGGTTCAATGGAACCTGAGTTCTATGACGGTGATTTATTAATCGGTAAATCAACTGACATAGACGGAACTTATAACAAAGGTGACATTGTTTTCTTTGAAAGTTCCTACAAGGGGGAAGATGGTATTGAATACAAAATGGTAAAGTGCCATCGCATCGTAAAGACTAAGGACGATAACGGAATTAAAACATACCTAACTAAAGGTGATAACAACAAAATTTCCGATGAAGAAACTGATGGTTGGCTAACTGCTGACAAGATTGTGGGTATTTATCAGACTAATGACTATCAAGGTAAGAAGCTTGAGGGCTTTGGTTCTGTAATTGATTACTTACAGAGTTTTTGGGGATTCTTCTTCGTAATCGTTCTACCAATGATATTATTCTTTATCTATGAGCTGGTTCGTGTTATCCGTAATGTGATGGCTTATACTAAAGAAAAGGCTATTGTTGCTGCCAGGGAAGCTGCCGAAAATGCAGAACTTTCTGAAGCACAAAAGCAAAAAGCAATAGAAGAATATTTAGCAAGTCAAAAGGCAAAGGAAGAATCTTCTAAAGAAGAATAATCCAATGACCAAGAATAAAATTAAAAGCTTGCTAATAGGTGAAAGTCCACTGTTGCAGAGAATTTTCACTACAATTTAGTTTGCAGTACACTAATGAAAATACTGCATATGAGGGCTAAACCGGAAAGAATTATATGGTTAAGCAAATATGTAAACATAAGCGATAAATCTTTCTAACGGGTCAGCAACGCCGGAAAGATTTGTTGTTTGTTTATGATTGAGGAGATTAGTCGTAGGACTAAGGGTAAAACTTTTTTAAGAACAGAAAGAGGAGTAGATTCCCGATGGATACAGTATTCAAATTTTTATATGAATTTCTGGGACAATTCTTTACTTCACTTTGGAGTATTGTAACAGGAATTTTCAAGGGCATTGTCGGTATGTTTGATTTTCCGGCATACGGCAAGATTATTAGCGATTACACATCAGAACTAGGAGGATTAGAATGGGTAATTGCCATATTTGCAATGATTTTACTTGCAGCTGTCCTTGTATTTTTAGTAATGCTTATTGTTCTATCCTTAAAAAAGTTTTTCCGTTATAAGAAAAAGGTTAAGGATACAGGGGACTTAGTAGCAGAAGTTAATCACCTAACTAAAGAGGTTATGAGATTAAACCTTGAGAAAGACAAGATTCTATCAATGAAAGTTTCTCAGATTGGTCTTAACCCTAATGAAATTTCTGAACTTACCGGTGAAGAAATTGAAGCTCTTAATAATGGTGAAGAAGAAACAACTCAGCGTTTCTACAAGCTATGTCATATTGATGAAGTTTGGGCAGATTATCAGCCACCTGTATATAACAATACAATTACACTTCAGCAGTTCTGTGATCAGTTCCGTAACTTCTCTTGTTCAAGACTTGGACTTTATTATGATATTAAATTGATTAGATATTTTGTTGCTTCATTTGGTAGTAAAAGACTTATTATCCTACAAGGTATCTCCGGTACAGGTAAAACTTCCCTTGCTCGTGCATTCGGTAAGTTTGTATGTAATGACTCAATCATCACACCTGTTCAGCCATCTTGGAGAGATAGAACTGAACTATTCGGTTACTTCAACGAATTTACTAAGAGATTTAACGAAACAGAACTATTGCGTTCAATGTACGAAGCAACTTATAACGACAATGTTTATGTTGTTGTACTTGATGAAATGAATATCGCTAGAGTTGAATATTACTTTGCTGAAATGTTATCAATTCTAGAAATGCCGGATAAAGATGAATGGGTAATCTCAATGGTTCCAAATGTATGGCCTGATGACCCTAAACACTTTGACCAAGGTAACTTTAAGCTACCTCCAAATATGTGGTATATCGGTACTGCTAATAACGATGACTCTACATTTGCTATTGCCGATAAGGTTTACGATAGAGCAATGCCTATTGATATTGATAGTAAGGGTACTCCATTTGATGCACCTGATACTCCACCTGTACAGATTAACTATCATTATCTGGAAAGTCTATTTGATAATGCTAAGAAGCAATACCCTGTTAGCCAAGAACTAATTGATAAACTAAACAAACTTGATGACTATGTCATTGAACATTTCCGTATTGCTTTCGGTAACAGAATTATGCGTCAGGTAATGTCCTTTACACCATGTTATGTTGCTTGTGGTGGTAAAGAAATTGATGGTCTTGACTATGTTCTAGCAAGAAAAATCTTTAGAAAGTTTGAATCTCTAAACCTTTCATATATTAGAGATGAGATTGATGGTCTTGTTGCTTATATGGATCACCTATACGGTAGAGAAAATATGGGCGAAAGTAAGGCTTATCTACATAGACTACAAAAGATGGTATAAAAACAATATCACCTCTTCCTTATGGGAGAGGTGGACTTATTAATTAAGATTATTTTATTGAGAATGAGGTGTGTCCTATGGGCAAAAAATATAATAAATTGTATCGTGCATATTATGAATTGCGTGAAACCCTAAAGGATGACTACACCTTTAATTACTATGTTGACGGTATGGATAGAGCCGATAACGGTGAGGATGTTCACAGTGGTGAAATCTTCTCTCGTTATATTGATATGGACTGGGTTGAAGCAATTGAATATGCTTTGCCTTATATCCAAAATGCAGTTGATGAAATGCGTAGAACAATTATTTCTGAGGAAGAAGTAGTTAATGTTGCAAAAATCAAGAAGGTAGGTCCTGATACTGTTAAACACCTAGCATCCCATGCTAACTTTATTTCAAAGATTGATGAACATGGTGATGTTATTCCTAACAAGCTACTTAATGTTAGAAAAGAAGATACATACAACATCTATGAAAATAGAATGTTATATACCTTGTTAAATAATATTTCAAGGTTTATTGCAAGTCGTTTCACAAAGCTAAAGGAAACTCCTGAGGACTCACTTTATGAAACACATATCCACAGAGATATTGATTATCATGGTCAGAAAATTCAGTTTAACTTTGACTTTAGAGATGAAAACCATGAAGTTGAAAAAACTGATAAAAATGACGATATTGAAAATCTAAGTGACTTTGACAGAGTTGCAAGAATCAGACAAGTTACACAAGGTATCTTAAATTCACAACTTATGAAAGAGTTAGTTGGTACTGAGCCGGTTCGTTCACCACTTACAATGACTAACCTTTTAAAGAAGAACCCTAACTTTAAAGAGGCTGTTCAGCTATGGACATTCCTAGAAAAGTACAAAAAGCCGGGTTTCATTGTTGAGAAAAACGAGTTCAATGGTGAAATGAGTAAGGACATTAAGCGTGATATTTATGGACTTATGAGTTTGAACCGTTTTGTAATGGAAATTGAACAAAGTCCGGCACTAAAGGAAGCTCTTCACGAAAAATATTTGGCAGAAAAAGCTGAAGAAGCAAAAAGAGCTGCTAACCCTGATGCAAAAATGAGAATTGCCTATGAAGAAAAAATCAAGGAAATTCGTCAGGAAGAAATGAATATCAGACTTCAGGAAATTCGTGAAAGAGAAACTGAAATTCATAAATTAAAGGCAACAATTGCCCAACTTAATATGACTCTTGAGCTAAGAGAACAACAGATTGTTGAATTAACTAATAAGTTAGACTTAGCTTACGAACAAATTGAAGACCTAAAACAACAGATTATGGCTCTTGAAGAAGAGATTGAAAAACTCAAGGCTGAAATCGAAAGATTATTAGGCATCATTGAAGAACAGAAAAAGAAAATTGCTGAACTGGAAGATAAAGTAGAAAAGCTAACTGCTGAACTTGAAAAGGCAAAAGCAGAAATTACAAGACTACTTGAACTTGAAAAGCAGTTAAGAGCAGAGATTGATTCTTTAAATAAAGAAATCGAAAAGTTAAACGGCATTATTGCAAAGTTAAAGGAAGATATTGCTGAAAGAGATAGAATTATTGCTAACCAAAAGGCAGAAATTTCTTCTTTGAACAACGAAGTTGCAAACCTTAACAACACTATTGAAACTGAAAGAAAAGAACATAGTGCTCAGATTAGCCGTTTGAACTTAGAACATAAAAATGAAGTTGATACTTTAGTTGCAAATCATAATAATGAAATTGCTTCTATCAACACAAAGCATAGTGAAGAAATTTCTACTATTAATAGTAACCACCAAAATGAAGTTGCTGAAATTAATAGAAAACATAGTGAAAATGTTAATTCCATTAATGCACAGCATAAAGCCGAAGTGGAAGAAATTAATTCTAAAAATGCTGAAAATATCAACAAGTTAAATGCTGACTTTGACAAGAAAATGGCTAATGAAAAAGTTAAATTCCAAAATGAAATGTCAAAGCAACAAGCATCTTTCCAAAAAGAAAAGGATAGCTTAAATCAGACTAATGAAAAAGAAAGAAAGATTTATGAGGCTAAACTTGTTGTACTAAAGGATGAACAAGAAAAGGAAATTAGCAAGATTAACACTAACCATTCTAAAGAAATAGAAAAGCTACACAGAAGTGCTGCTGATTCATTAGCAAAGGAAAGAAAGATTCATCAGTCCGAAATTGCTAAGGTTAAAAAGCAGAAAGATAAGGCTTATTCTGAGGAAGAAAAGAAGTTTAATCAAAAGCTAAAAGAAATTGAAAAAAGACTGGAAAAAGAGTATAATAAGAAAGTTAAAGAAATTAGAGAACAAGAGGCTAAAAAGGTTAAAGCCATTAAGCTAAAAGCTAAGAAGAAAATGTTTACTGCTGAGGAACTAGAGAATATTAAATAACCTAAAAGTAGTGAGGGTAATATGAGTAAAGACCAGGAACTTGTAAAAGTAAAAAGGGATACCAAATCCCTAGTTATGAAAAACTTAATAGTTATGGCTGTGCTTATTATTATCGCACTGACCGGTGTTATCTCTTGGTTTACCAGCAAAACTAAGGCTGAAGCTGATGGTATCAATGTTAAATGTGAAGCCCCTGACGGCCTTGAGATTGCAGTCGTAAGACATGGTGACAAAGCACCAACTAATGATGATTTTAAAAATGATGGCACAATTAATCTGGATTCTGAAAAGTATCCATTCCTTAAGCAGTTAAGTATGGAAGAAATCACAAGTGATGGTAGATACTTTTATAAGCCAAAGATTACTCAGGATAGCAACGGTGCTTTTGTTGATACAACAAGTGATGAACCATGGGCCAATGCTGAAAATGCTTATGCCAATTATACTGCTGAGTCTTCATTATCATACTTATCAGTAGATGTTTATATGAGGTCAAAAGGTTCACATAAGATTACATTATCTTCATCAACATCTGTTGAACCCTTACATAAGGATAAACTTACAGGAGATAATATTGTAAACAAAAGTGATATGGGTAATTTCTCAAAGAACTGTATTGTAGGTGCTGTTAGAGTTTCTACTGTTGTAGATAATAAGTGCAACAACCTTTGGATTCCTGCACCAAATATTATTTATAGCGAAAGCAAATCCGGTAACATTATTACAAGAACAGTTCATACAGACTTAAAGAAAACCCAATCTCAATACGGTACATTTGATCATAAATATTGGCAAGTTGATCCTAATACTTCTAAAAGAGTAGGTACTGAAACCACAACTTATGAAAATGTTATCACTAATGATAAAGGTGATTACAGTTTAGGTGCAAATGAGGCATTATTAACCTTATCTCAAGATGAGTCAGATAAATCCGGTTACTATACAGGTATGGTGACACTTAACTTGTGGATTGACGGTGAAGATGCTGAATCCAGACAAGCACTTGTTGGTGGTCAGTTCTCAGCAGATTTTAAGTTTGCTCTTAACTAACAATTGATATATTACGAAAGGAAGTGAAATTATGAATAATCAAAAGCATACACCGAAACATGCCGGTGATGTGACAAAGTCACTGAAAAAAGCTGCATTTTCATATATTTCACTTTTTCTTATTGTTATGGTGCTTATCGGTACAACAGTTTCTTGGTTTACCGTTCAAGATACTGCAACATTAAATACAAACGTTATGGTTTTTAATTCCGGTACAGGTCTCCGTGTTAATGACGGTGAAGATATTACAAACCATATTACTATTAAAAACTTTAAACTTGACGAAACATCCAGTGTTGACGGTAGAAATATATTTTTACCAAATGGAAAATTGCAGTCAGGTGTTACCGGTGATATGCTTTACAGAGAGGCTACTGCCAGTGATAAAAATAACAAGTTTATGTATGCTGACTTTAAAATAAAAGGTGAATCAGCAGGTGACATCCCTGTTTATATTAAAAGTTATAAAGTAAAAATAGGTGATGAAGTTTATGATGGTTCAACAGAAATTCATTATTCAGATGATGATGAATTATTACCAAAGCAGATTGATACTCATCCAAAGTGTCCTTTAAGAATTGCTTTTATTGAAGACAGTCAGGATAATCCAAAGGTAATTGACCCATCAGTCCTTGTTGATGAATCTGTATGGAAATATAATGCAGTCAAAACTGTTGACAGTGAAGGTAAACCAACAAGTTATGATTCAAACTCAGGCGTAAAATCTTTTTCTCATTATTATTTTACAAATAAAAATGGTGGTGAACCACTATTTAACTTGAATAATTCTGAAGCAATAAATGCAACTATTGTTGCATGGCTTGAGGGTACTGATGATGACAAGACTAACGAAAATAATAGTGATGCTTATGCAGGTAAGGATATTTCAATTGATATAGAACTTGAAAGTAACTATGAAGATATGGAAACTATTACATTTGTTGATGATACAATAGGTGATACTGATACAAGTGTTAAGCAGTGGATTGGTTCTGCAAATGAAGATGAAAATGATGTCACTATGATTACTATGACATATACTGATGTTACTACTAACATTGACGGTGATAAGGATAAGCATCCTGTTCGTACAGTTGTTATGAATCCTTCAGTATATAAAAGTGATGGAAAGACCCCATGTGAATGGAAAGCTCCTATACCGAAAGCAGTAATAACGGATATAACATTTAATAGATACCATTATACGAAGAAGAAAATAACTTCCAGTGATAAAAATGGTTCTCTTGAAGAAATATTTAACGCTTGGTACACTAATGGAAGAATTATGGATATGTGGAATAAAGTTGATTCTTCTTCCGGTACACACCATCCAAGTGGTTTTATGACAAAAGACTTGCAAGTTTCACGACAGTTTAATGGAGTAAACTCCACTACATATACTGCTACCAGAGGTAACAGCTTTGGTGCAATTCCGGTTGGTGATACAACTAACTATTGGAAGAGACTTTCTCCTTGTGTAGGCTATTGGGATGAATCATCAACTCCTACTTCATCAACAGTCGCTTCAACTGCAACAACTACTTCTACTGCTCCACCAACTGAATACAATATTTATGTATATTTAAGTGTACCTGAAGATCGTAAATTTATTGGTGATAATTCCGGAAAGACAATTAGAGATTATTTAGGCAGTGGTTATAAGTTTAAAGTTCTGTTTAGTGATGGTACTACAGCTGAAATGAATACTGAAAATAATAACGATAGAGCATCTTTGGAAAATTACACAATTCCGGCTACAACGAAAATAACCGGTTTTAGAATGGATATAAGTTCATCAAAAAGTTATTCACTATCCATAACAACCGGAGATTTCGGATTTACACCAAATAATACAAAAGTAACATTTACTATTAATGATGATGGTAAAACAATTAATAAAACAAGTTAATTAAGGAGGTGTCACAATTGAATAGAAACGGAAAACACGGAGCAAGATATGGCACTAAAGAAAAAGAAACTAAAAAGTTTTTTGGTAGAATTTCTTTTAGAACCTTTGCACTTTCTCTTGTGGCACTTATCCAAATTGCATTGTTACTTGTAGGTGCAACATATTCTTGGGTAGAAACAATTTCTTCTATCAAGTTTGATGGTGCTACCGGTAAAATCGGTACAGGTGTTAAGAAAATTGTTAACTTAACTGATACTACCAGTTCAGTTTTCCTTGATAATTATTTTGAACAGGTTGGTGGTGGTACTCACCTAGCTGCTTGTTCCAGTGCAGATGCCGAAAATTTCTATTTTCCTATAGTTGGTGAAGACAATACTCGCTACAGACATGGCACAATAAATGATAAAAATGTTAACTATGTTGACTTTGATTTTAAAATTAAAAATACAACTACTACAGAAAAATCATTTAGATTTAATGAAGTACCTGATGTACCAAGCAATGTAAGAATTGCAGTTTGGGCTGATGGCTATTCTCCTAAAATTCTTGCTGATATTGATGAGGCTAAGAAAGAAACTGTAGTTTCTTCTACAAGTAGTAGTGGTACTACAGAAATCACAGTTCAACCTTTGAAAAATTTTACTGCTGATTATGAAACAGCTGACAGCACCTTATTTAAAGTTGGAAGTGGTAGTACTGCAACAGTATATGTAAAACTTTGGTTGCAACAAGACTTAAATTCAACAACTGAGTCAACCGGTGATGTTGATATTAAAAATTTTAGGCTTGTTTCCGGTTTAGCACAAAAGACAGTTACTGTTGATTATTGCGACGATTCTAACGATACAATGGGTGACATTTCTATCAACGATACCGGTGAAAAGACCGTATTTGTTGAGAAAAATCAAACTGTTACATTGAAGCAACAGGCTAAAAACGGTTATAAGTTTATGGGTTGGTACACTGATCGTGAAGGTACTAAAGAGGCCCAGCTTGGCACTAATTATACTTATAAAGTAGGAAGCCAAAGTGCCACTTTCTATGCAAAGTTTAAGAAAATTTGTAAAGTTACACTTCATGCAGTTGATTGTGCAGAAAAAAATTGTAAAGCAGTCAACAACAAAGCAGGTGTAGTTAGAATTGCCGGTACAACAGCTGATGAATACATAGTTACACCTTCATCCAGCGATTATGCAGCCGGTGAAACAATTACTATTAGAGCAAAATCAAATGATCCCGGCCATGAATTTGCCGGTTGGTATAGTAGTGATGATTTTTCTTCTATTGGCAATTTGATTGGTACTACTGCCGATATGTCAGTAAAATTACCTGAAGATGCTGATAGTGTAGATTATTATGCACAGTTTAAGCCAAAGACAGTAACAATCTCTGCTACTGCATATAAAAATTCTGATGATAAGTTTTGTGGTAAAGTAACAGATGGTGAAAAAACCGATACTGTTGTTGAAGTTAAAACAAATTACGATGGTACTTCAGTTACTTTTTCTCCTGTAGAATCAGAGGAAGGTTATGTTTTTGACGGTTGGTTCGCTGACCCTGAATGTACTACAGAACTTGCTAATGATGATTATTTCTCATATACTGTTGATAAAAACAATAATTGTAAAGTAACAATTAATAAAAAATATAAAGAACAAGCTAATGTATATGCAAAGTTCAGATTAAAAAGATATACAGTAAATGTTTATGCTGAAAGTTATTATAACAATAAAGAGATAGCTGACTCTAAATATGGTACAGTAACTTATACATATAATGGTACAGATGGACCTGAAAGTGCATTGAAACAAGAGAACATTGCTGTTGAATATGGTAAGCAAATTACTTTACAGGCTATTGATAGCAATAACTATTGTGAGTTTGACGGATGGTACACTAAAGATAGTGATGGTAAATATGTGAGGGTTACTGATGATAGTGGCAATCCGGTAAAAACCGTTGACTATTCACCTGTATTAAAGGGTGCTGATGGTACAACATATAACTTCTATGCAAAGTTTAATGTTAAGTCAAAAACCGTTTCTGTAAAAGTACCTACTTCATATAGGAAATATGGTACAGTACACATTGGTGATGATACTAGTGTAACAAGTGGTACTTATAAGTATGGTGACGAAATTACTCTGAAAGCCGTACCTACAGAAAATAAATATAATAAGTATAAATTCTATGGTTGGTATGATAATGATACTTGTGTAGGCGAAGCTATAAGTGAAGCCGGTAAAGAATATACAATTACTGTTGATGGTAGCACATTAAGTACTTATTATGCTAAATTTGATATTCAAAAGTTATCTGTAAGATTACATCCTGAACCTTCGGAAGGTTGTAATTCTGTTGATATTAAGGTTGGCGATGAGTCAGTTGGTGTGGATGATCCTTTGATTGAAAAGGACAAGACATATGATGCTGAATATGGTACAACAGTGAAGTTTACTGTTTCTCCGGATGATTATTACGAAGTAGAGTCATGGTACAAAAAGAACAGTGATGGTGCATTACAACAGATAAGTGACAGTGAAGGAAAAACAAGTATTGATGTTATTGCTCAAGCATCAGAAAGCAGTTACTTTGAAGTAAAACTTGTTAAAAAGAAAAAGACTGTTACACTTGTTAATAAGCCTGATGGACAGTATGGTGAGTCTAACTCTTCAATTTATGTTGATGGTGACAATCGTGGTACTTCCGGTGAATTCGAATATGGTACAGAACTTGAAGTAACTGCTACTCCTGATAAAAACCATAAATTTGTCGGTTGGTATACTGATGAAACTTGTGCTACAAAACTAACAAATGATTCAACATTCACTGTTACAGTTGATAAAAATACTAAAGAAAAGTATTATGCAAAGTTTGAATATAAGCAAAAAACAATTTCTGTTGCTCTTGGTACAGATGTAACAGGTGGTTCTGTAAACATCAACGGTACTGCCGGTACAACAAGTGTTATTGCAAATTATGGATCTAGTGTTACAATTAACGCAGTTGCTAATGATAATTATCAATTTGTAGGTTGGTATACTGACTCTGATTGTAAAAATATTGTTACGAATAGTGATGGTACTAATGCTGGTGCAAGTTATACATTTACTGTAAGCGGTGACAATGGTGATAACAATGAAACTTATTACGCTAAGTTTGCAAAGAAGAATAAGACAGTATCTGTTTCTCGTATTGGAGAGTATGGATCAGGCTCTACTGTTAAAATTATGGAAGGTACTACAGATAAGGGTACTTCAGCTAAATTTGAGTATGGTACAGAAATCAAGCTAGTTGCTTCTGCCGGCACTGACTATGAATTTGTTGGTTGGTATAAAGATTCTACCGGTACAGGCAATGCTGTTAGTACATCAGCTGAATTTAGCCTAACTGTTGGTTCTAGTGCAGATGTAGCTAATACATATTATGCTAAGTTTAAACTTACAGCAAAAACTATTACAATGGATATGTCTAAAATTACTCAAGGTAATGAAAGATGGGCTGCTTATATTTGGAAGTCAACAGATAAAGATAATCCTGTATGGATAGATATTACCGGTAATACTTTCAAAGTTCCTGTTGAGTATGATAAACTGATTATTTGTAGAATGAATGGTAGTACAACTGAAAATAATTGGAGTAACTGCTGGAACCAGTCAGAGGACTTAAGTGTAAGTGCAGGTAGTACCTTCACAGCAAGCGGCTGGGGTTCAGGTAATAAATTTACAGGTACTTGGGAGTAATAATTAACAAGAATAGCGAGGTGAAATCATGAGAAAAGGAAGAGTAATTGCAATTTTATGTTTATCATTAATATTATGCTTTATGTGTTTAATTACTAACACTTTCTCATGGTTCGACCGAGCTGAAGAAAGTGGTAAAACACTTATATATAGAAACAAAACTCTAAGCCAAACCAGTGGTAAAAAATTTGATGTTGCTACTTATAAGCAAGTAAAAGGCGAATATACTGATTTAGTTGATGATAACAAAATCAGCAATCTTTCTTTAGGTTCACAGGAAAGACAATGTTTCAAAACTGAAATTATGAGTAATAATACATCAAAGCAAGATGTATCATTGTATTTATCCGGAGTAACCAGTAGTGATTATACTAGCACTTATGTTGGTGTAAATAATCCTATGAGAACATATAAGTCTGTCGGTATTCCTGAAAGTAAGGTTGAAAGTAAGACTAAAAATGAAAATGGTATGAAGGATGTTTATGTTGGTATCTTTTCTCTGTCTACAACATATCAGCCTAGTAGATTTAAACTTCATTGGTGGAAGACTGATAGCACAAAAAATGGAGATGCAAAGATAGAGTATTTACACAGTACAGAATATAAGATTACTAATAATGATAACTACCATGTTTATCATGCAGAAGTACCTTGGGATGCTATAGGCGTTGGTATTAAACAAGATGGTGATTGGCAGGGTGAAAATATTTATCTAGCAAATAGTAACTTTGTTTGCTTGTTACTAGATGATAAGGGTAATTTTAAACAAGACTATGGTCAAAAGGTAAATGAAACATCAGCCGGTATAGAATACTTCTATTCTGAAGCTAGTATTAATGTAAATGGTAAAATTGACTTAACTGCATCCGGTAATGGTAAGTTGGTATACAAATCTGACAGACCCGGTATAGCCAAAATTGTAACCGACTCTGATGGTAAAGTATATGTTCAAGGTGTCAATGAAGGTGATGCTACAATATCTGTAACATCTACCGGTACTGTTTGCGATAATCAAGATGGCAGAAAACCGGATACTCAAACATTTACTTGTGTAGTTCATGTTAAACCTGTAGCAGGTAAATTACCTGACATTCCTGTAGTTACCAATATGGAAATTTCAAAGTATGACAGTGAAACAAAGCAGAATTTGCTAACAGTTTATTGGTACATAAAGAACACAGGTTCTGGAAGTATTAATGTTTCTGTTGACAAAATCAATGTAACACTATAATCTTATAGTATAAATATTATTTGGTGATAGTGTGAAGAAAGCAGTAAAAGAAAAATCAAAAAAGTACAAAACAATTGTCACAATAAAGAACACTATAGGCTGGTTCTTAGTTGTATTGCTGGGAATTGCAATGGTTATTATTGTGGCAACCAGAATAAATGGAGAAACTCCAACAGTATTTGGCTATACTATTTTTAGGGTAACAACCGGTAGTATGGAACCGGAATTGCATGTTGGAGATGTTATCCTTGATAAATCAGTAGAAGAAAGTGAAATCAAAGTAGGGGACATAATTTCCTATGATGGCAGTGGTTCACTTGACGGTATGGTTATCACCCATAAGGTTGTTAAAGCTCCTTATAAAGACGATAGTGGCAACACAATGTTGCAAACTCAAGGTGTGGCAAATAATACACCGGACCATCCAATAAAGATAAGTCAAGTAAAAGCAAAGTTTGTGGCGAAAATACCACTTGTCAATTCCTTGTATAACTTGTTCTTATCACCATGGGGATTGGTAATATTCTTACTACTGATTATACTAATCTTCCTTGATGAGCTTATTAATTTTATAAGAGTTCTTACCGGTAACGGAAAACCTAAGGCTGATATTAATGATATTATCAAGCGACTTCAAGAGGAAGAAAGATTAGAAAAAGAAAAGAAAGAGTCATCAGAGATTGATGACCCTAAAATGAAAAAGATTGATGATGTTTATAATCATATAGTTAAAGATGATTCGGACAAGAAATAAGCAAAGGCTGTTGCAATGAGGCAACAGCCTTTTGCTATGCCTATAAATCCTCAGATTTAAGCTGTATCAATTGTTTTGGTGAATATGTGATTGGTTTATGATTATTACAATAAAATCAAAAATAGCAAAAAATAAGGATACCGGTGATGGTATCCTTATCTGTTATAATTAAATTTATTGCAAAATTATAAATTCCTATAATTTAAAATCAATTCATTTTCTTTACTTCTTCAAAAGTATCTACAATGTCCTGACTAGGCTTTTTAGTTAGTAAGCTAACAACAATAATTACGATTAAACCGGCTAAGAAAGCAGGTAGTAGTTCGTAAATATTTAAGAATGAAAGGTCCGGATTAGATGCACCGATTGGAGCGATTAGGTACTTCCATACAAATACCATAGCACCACCTACAAACATACCGGAGAAAGCACCGTACTTGTTAGCTCTTTTCCAGAACAAAGCACATAGTACAACAGGACCAAATGCTGCACCAAAACCGGCCCAAGCAAATGATACAATTTGGAATACTGATGAGTTAGGGTCCCAAGCCATAATAACTGCTATAACAGAGATTACAAGAAGTGTAACTCTGGCAATAATCATTGCTGATTTCTCGGAAGTTTTAACTTTAAATAATCCACCAACAATGTTTTCAGATACACCGGAAGAAGCAGCTAATAACTGACTATCGGCAGTACTCATTGTTGATGCTAAGATACCGGCCAAGATAACACCGGCTAGTAAAGCAAATACAATACCATTCTTAGAAAGTAGATTTGCAATGCTTACAATGATAGTTTCACTATCTGCTAAGTGTTCAAGAGTGCCGTTGTTTGTCATAGCAAGACCAACGAAACCGATAAATACTGCAATTGCAAGTGAAATAACAACCCATACTGTTGCAACTCTTCTTGATAGCTTTAGCTGCTTACTGTCACCAATAGCCATAAATCTTAGTAAGATATGTGGCATACCAAAGTAACCAAGACCCCAAGCCAGTAGTGAGAATATTGAAAGTAAGCTAAATGGTGTTGATGTTTTTGTAGCTGCATCAAAGCTTTCTGTTAAGCTAAAGTAACCCGGAAGTGACTGAGCATTAGCAATAACATTTTCAAAGCCACCGGCAGAATAAATACCAAAACCAAGAATAACAATTAATGCAACTGTCATAATGATACTTTGCATAAAGTCTGTTGTTGATGCTGCAAGGAAACCACCGATAGTTGTGTAACCCACAATAACAAGTGCAGAGATTACCATTGCTAAATGGTATTCAAGACCAAATACTGTACTGAATAGCTTACCACAAGCAGCAAAACCTGATGCAGTATATGGAACAAAGAATACAATGATTACTACTGCTGAAATTGCCATAATAACCTTATTCTTTTCACCAAATCTTTTTGAGAAAAATTCCGGAATAGTAATAGCGTCAATCTTTTGGCTATAGTTACGAAGTCTTTTAGAAACAATTAGCCAGTTAAAATATGTACCGATTGCCAGGCCTAAAGCTGTCCACACAGCCTCACTAGCACCACTTAGGTATGCAACACCTGGAAGTCCCATAAGTAGCCAAGAACTCATATCAGAGGCCTCAGCACTCATTGCAGTTACAAGTGGACCTAGTTTTCTGCCACCTAAATAAAAGTCATCTACAGAATTGTTTTGTCTAGCACATACAACACCGATTATTAGCACAAGGAAAAGATATGCTACAATGGATATTAATATGCATATGTTGGATGTTGTCATAATACCCCTCCATAATAAAAAGTCTTTATCATTTTACCACATTAAAGTGCAGTAGTCAAATAAATAGGGGTATTTTGGCTTATAATGTAAGTTCCATTACATAGTCATCCATAATATAACCTTTGCCAATGTCAGTTTGTTCACTTCTTATTGTTTTGTAGCCACAATGGTTATACACATCAATTGTGTGCTTGTTGTATTTATTTACAGTTAAGTAAACTGATTTCTTCTTTAGCTCTTTAGCTCTTGCGATAACAAAGTTCATCATCTTACTTGCGTATCCTTTACCTCTGTTTTCTAGTGTTAGGTAAAGTTTGCTTAAAAATAACTTTTCTTCTTCCGGATGAACAACAATGAAACCTATGTTTTCATTATCTTTCTGTACAAAATAAAATTCATAGCCACTTTTAATCTGCTTATCCATAGCATCTTTACTAAAGAACATTTCTACCATATAGTCAATTTGTTCTTTCTCAAGAATACAAGGAAAATACTCGTGCCATACCTTGTCAGCAAGATGATAAAAAGAATGAATTTCATCATCAGTTTTAACTAATTTATAATTTAGTTCATTATTCATAATAAAACCCCTTTATGTGTAATAATACAATTATACAACTAAAACTATTTATATACAATAAAAAAACGCACTAGCAAATGCTAATGCGTTCTATGGTGGGCCAACAGGGATTCGAACCCCGGACCAACCGGTTATGAGCCGGTGGCTCTGACCAACTGAGCTATTGGCCCTAACAGTATTTTTAATTATATCAGTGGTTCTCTAATTTGTCAATAATTAATTGTTTATTTTTTGTGCATTTTTCTGTAAAATTAAGTGGTTTTTCGCAAGAAATTTTACTTTTAAAGGTATGTGAAATTTTTATAAAATGTGATATAATATATATGTAAGAAATATATGAGTAATAAATCGAATTATTAAGAAACTCAGATTTAAACAGTGTTATTTGAATGAATGGAGAATGAAAGATGTATCAAGAGGGTGACAAGGTAATCAACAGCAATGGTGTTGCCTGTGTAATTGACAGAATTGAAAGAATGAAGATGCCTCATAGCAAGATTAGAAAAAATTACTATGTTATGCACGATATTCAGAAAAGTGATAATGTTTATTACATACCACAAGAAAATGAAGAGAATATGCGTTCACCTATGACTAAGGCAGAGGCAGAGGGATTGATTGACAATATTCCTCAAGTTGATCCTATTGATGTTAAATTTGATAGGTTTAGAGATGAAGCATATAGAAAATGTATGAAAGAGGCTACTCCGGAAGTATTGGTTGCTATGCTAAAGTACTTTGTAGCTAGAAAGAAAAAGCGTCAGAGAGTAGGGAAGAGCCTTTCTGCTATTGATGAAAAGTATATGAGAATTTCATCAAGAAATCTATTTTCGGAACTTTCTTGTTCAATGGATATTTCTGTTGAAGAAGCTGAAAACCTTGTGTATGGTAATTTCTCATAATTGCCCAATCTAATATTAAATTAGGACTATCGTTTGATAGTCCTTTTATTTTGCATAAAATTATTATATGTGGCTGAAAAGATAATCAGAAAAAAATAGATATAAAAATAAGAACCATTCAAACGAACGGTTCTTATTGGTGGGAGATGGTGGATTCGAACCACCGAAGGCGTTGCCAGCAGATTTACAGTCTGTCCCCTTTGGCCACTCGGGAAATCTCCCATATTATAAAGCCTACTATATTAAGTAGGCTTGTTTTTGGAGCTGGTGGACGGACTTGAACCCCCGACCTGCTGATTACAAATCAGCTGCTCTACCAACTGAGCTACACCAGCTTATGTAGTTTTATCCGGTAATTTGCGTTCCAAATTACTGACGCTCCACTACTATAACACAATAATAATCTGTTGTCAAGAAAAAATTGAAAATATTTTGATTTTTGTCTGTGTTGTAAATAGATATGACCCATTTTAGGGTAAAAATAAAATACGATTTAATATTTCGCTTGTTTTACTGACTTTTGATTATGAATATTAATTAATGAATGGATTTCAATTCTA
>Ga0326513_10000748_pt1 | contig 27610 bp, 43 predicted proteins | sample 2_2465_0518_D_FD_203654 | JGI IMG/M metagenome (GOLD analysis project Ga0326513, IMG submission 203654) | Bovine rumen microbial communities from UC Davis, California, United States - 2_2465_0518 | ecosystem: Host-associated > Mammals > Digestive system > Stomach > Rumen | place: USA... | reverse complement strand
ACTCTCCACGTCCTGTCATATCTCCGATGCTTTCATTCGATAATGCTTTCAATACCAGCCACGCTTGATTTTCTGTTAATTCAATTTTAATCATTTTGTAGTCCCTTTTAGATATTTTACAATTCCGTTAATAACTTTCGATTGGTGTTTTAAGTAAATCTGATTTTTCGTTAATCCCTTATAATCTACTCCCAATCTTTTCAAATCATACTTCGCCCAATAATACTCTGGTTCGTTATACTTTGGAACATTATGTGTTCTGGTTTTCTCATCTTCTTTCAAATTCTTATAAATCAGTTTCGCTCTTTCGATTGGTTCCAACGCTACAGGGACTCCATCATTATATGCAATCACTAAATCTTCGATATACATTTTTGCTAATTCCATTTTTTGTCCTTTTGTTGCTTAAATTTCTGCTAATTCTACAAAATCTACGTTTCGTAAAATCTTTTGAGTTCTCAGAGCTTTTTTAGTAGCATCTGCATAATTTTTTGCTTTATAAGTTCTAGTTTCGTTCTTTTTGGTGATGATATTTGTAAATGTTGCTTTATAGTTATTCATTTTGTTTCCTTTCGTTTATCTTATATTTTCATTATACTCCAACATAAGTATAATGTCAACATATTTCCGAAAGATTTTTGGACTTTTTTTGTTTTTCGTTTCCTAGTTTTCCACAATCAAAAAGCCGAGTTTTTCACTCGGCCATCTTCTATGCTAGTCTTCCAGTTATTTTCCCATCTTTATCGCATACGCAGATTGGAGGATATAATGTGCTATAATTCAAATGCTCACGAAATAAAACCCTATTTGATTCTTTTTTAATCCAGACGACACTAGACCAAGGACAAATCATTCTCAAAGCAAATGCTTTTTTCCACGAACAGTCTCCATTGTAAATAACAGCATTTCCATCGTTCCTATCGCCTTGGTTTTGTGTGAATGAAATTGATATCAACTCCGTAGAAATGGTTGGGGTGGCAGCACAAAGATTGACATACAATCCGTATCTGTAATCATCAGAACATAGCGCTCTAAAGCCTTTGTATCTCCACGGGTCGTCGCTATACATCATAAAGTTGTTAAACATTTTAGGCGAAGACATAAAACTGCCACTCGGTGGTGTTGCCCCAGTTTTTCCAGCAATCATAATTCCCGTGCTCTTATAAAATGAATTGAATTGCCTAATAATACGCTCTAATTGGCTCTTTTCTCTAATAGTTGTGGATTTTTCTGACGCACTATCCCTTACGATATACCCAGAGGTGTCATCGTCTAATTGGAAACATAGATATTCGTTATTATATTTGTCTGTGGCTTCTGCAATTCCCTGCCTGCCAATTCCACCACAGTTTCTTGGCCTAAATCCAAAGTATTCAAAATCTCCGTTTATATATTTTTTCTCATCATAGATATAGACCTCGATTCCTTTTTTCCGGTAGCCATCTGCATTTTCTTCATATTGTTTTGGCAAGCATACGCAAGCTAATTCCTTCGCTCCAATTTTAGTCAGGAATTTCACTGTGCCATTTTTTTCTATTGGCCCAACGCTCATAACTAGAACTTTAATAGGCTTAGGCATCCCCGACCTCCGTGTTCTTAATCATCAATGAATCATCATATAGTTCGGCAGTAAGTTTATCGAATTCTGCTATTTCCTGCTCTACAATTTCTCTAGGGGTGATAAAAACTAGATATAATTTTCGCAATAGTTCTTTTTCTTCTTCGCTAGCGTCTCCAGACCTATAAAATCTTATCAGCTCATCAAAATTGAAAATAGTGCATTGTTCTGCCCTTTTTTCCAAGATATTAGCAATTTCTGGGCGAATCTTTCCTTTTTCTACTCCATCTTTGATTTTTCCTAGAATCTCTGGGTTTGCTTCTTCTCTAATAAACTTTTTTGTATCATATTCCGTATTGTCGTCAAAATCTTTGATAGATCCAAGGGATGCTTTTTCTATAATCTCATCTATTGGGAGCACTGGTAAATCTACGCCCCAATCCCTCAGCTCTTCAATGTCCCATTCGTTGGCTAGAGCGTCCATATCCCAGTCGCCAAGCTCCACATTGTCCCTAATAATGATTTCACGCTCTTTTTCTTCAGACAATCCGTGCAAAATAATGACCGGCACTTCTTCAATGCCAGCAATTTTTGCAGCTTTGTATCTTTGATTTCCAGCGAGAATCACGAGCTTGCCTGTTCTATCAGAACATATAATCGGACGAGCTTCAAAATAATCAGGGTTCGCCTTAATACTATCGACGAGTTTTTGCATCTTTTCTCGAGTGATAGTTCTTGGGTTTCCCTCTAACTCTGTCAATTCAGTTAGATAGCGATATTTTACCTCGTTGTTAATTTTTCTCATTATCTTTTGCTCCGTTCTTCTTTCGCTTTGTTAAATCTACTAATGGCTTATACTCTACATTGTGATTTTCGTTAATACTTCTAGTTATCTCTTGACCTGTGCCTTTCATATACTCCGAAACGCTTTTATGGTCGCCACTAACGAATCCAAGCACAATTCTCAAAGCACCAGCCATCTCGTTTGTCTGTTCTTCTTCAGGTATGCCAGCTTGTGTCATCGCCTGTTTGATTTTCTCGCTACTAGGTTTTTGCGAGCCAATATATTCCAGAGCCTTTTTAAGCGTGCTGTATTGTCGGCGAGCTTTTCCAGAAGCGATACCTCCAGCTCGTCCCTTTTCTCTTGCTTCATCCTCGGTTCGGACTGGCTGTAAGTTTTCCACATTTGCCATTCTTTCTTCCTTTCTTATCTCATACTTGCTAATAGCATCAACGAAAAAACATAAATAGCCAACATAATTGCACTAATAATAATACCGATAATTGAAAGAGCTTTTGTAGCTCCATTTTCGGATTTTACAGCAATCGCCCTAAAGATAATCCCGAGTGGTGCTAAAATAATCGCTAATGCGAACCAACTTAATGTTCCACAAATAATACTTGCTGCTGCATAAATAGTTAAACCATCATTTTTCATTTTCTTGTCTCCTTTTCTAAAATCTTTTCGGCTGAGTCAATCGGCTCCATTTCTTTTTCATCTTCGGTCTTTACGTTCAAGAGCTTTTGCCTTGCCTCGAATACACTTTTCACAGCGTCCATAAGGCTGTTAAACTCTTTTCTGCCTAATCCACGTGTTAAATCCGAAATTGTATCTAACCTCTGTTCTAGTGGGTCAAGTTCTACGTGCTTTTTCTTCTTAAACATTTTCTAATCCCTCATCATCTAAATCAAATCCGATTTCTTTTAGTCGTTTCTGATACACGCTTATCTAACTGATAAATAGTTAAAATCTCATTTCTTAAATTTCCCAACCTACTCATTTTCATTTCCTCCGAATTCTGTTGCTGTGATTTCGTGGTCGCAAAACCATTTTGCAGCTTTGTTTATATCATCATTCGTCCAGCTCATTTCTCTTTCTCCAATTGTAAAACCTCATATTCGAGTTTATCTTCTTCTAATACGCTTGGAAAGCTCACGAATGCGTTTCCATATCTACTTTTCCACATACCCATCTAAGACCTCACAATCGCCATAACTAATAGCAAAATTCCACTAATAACTACAATCGCTGAAATCACGCAAATCAAAGCTCCGATAAAAAGTCCGGGCGTAAAATCTTCCTCGTTCTTCTGGAACTTGAACGCTTCCGGCTTTAATTCTTCGAACTTATCTTTCATTCTTTTTACCTCCTATTTTTATGATTCTGCCCGACTCAACACGGGCAGAATCCTAATTTTATTATTTTACCGCTTTACATAAAATATAACGCACAATCATCATATTTTTGTTAAACTTGTTTGCGAGCTTATCGCAATCTTTACGGCCATCTAATTCAATATCTAAATCTATCTTCGAACATTCTTCAATGTCTCCGATTTTATAAGCCAATTTGTAATTTGTTTCTACATTTTCTTCGATGACTTTTCCATCTAAATCCTCGATTTCTTTGTGGATTTCTTCGATTGCAGAAGCTAAATCTTTCTTCTCAATCAAGGCTGTGAATACATATTTCATTTTGTAGTTCCTTTCGTTTATCTTTATGCCTCTATTATATATCAACATAATCACAATGTCAACAGATTTTCTCTACTTTTTTGGACTTTTTTTAGCTTTCTAAATACTGATAGATAGTGCTTTGTGCTCGATTCAATTTCTTTGCGATTTCGGGAATTTCGATTCCTGCCTTATACATTTCTTTCGCCTGCTTTACATTCTCGATTCGCTCACGTCTAGCTCCACGATGGCTATTTCTACCACCTTTTTTCCCTGCTAATCGTGCCAATTGGGGATTTGCAGCAAAGCCCCCCGTATGCCCGTTATGTCCTCCGATATGCCCGATTCGTTTATAGAAATCTTTTCCGTGTCGTTTCAAATTAGTTTCACGTGCTTTTAATCCACCAATCTTATTGCCTGCCATACTATTTTTCTCCTTTTTCTTAATTCATAGTTAATATAACCGCTCATCAGTTCAATCATCTCGATTTCGATTTCGCTGGTGTGCCTCTTTTTCAAATCTTCGCTGACTTTGTCTACTATCTGCATAACCTCCTTTCTTGTCATTTTTCGTCCTCCTTTGGCTTCTTAATAAATGCGAATTTTCCGGTGCTCTTATTTCTGATCGCCAACCCATCTATTTCGCCATTTTTGTCATATGTGATTTTCTCTACGCTGAAATCATCATAACAGCGGGCTTTATCTCCGACTAAACTGAATTTCGCACAATCCTCTTTCTTAATCCAAATGAACGGAGCAGTATATAATTCACGCCCGATGCCCCAGTTTACACAAGCACGCTTAAAACTATCACTTGCCTCGCCTTTTTCGGCTTCCGTGTTGGATTCTGAACCGCAATCCCATTTCCAGACGATTTGCTGGAGTTTCTCATTCCAAATCCCGACTCCACAATACATTCTGCCTTTTAATTCTTTATGGTCCCTGAACCAGTTATCAGCTCCGACAGTTTCGTCTAAAATACTCATATCACAGCGAGCATCTTTATAGAGCAATAATGTTAATCCCGTTGGCTTAATCATTCCGATTCGGCATTCAATCTCATCAGCTTTCAATTTTCTAAACTTTGTCATTCTATTTCCTTTCTATAATGTCGTTAATTTCTACGCTGTTAGTTTTTTCTAATTCTTCGATAACATAATTGCCAATTCTACTCATTTTCCCAACTGCTCCATTCATAACCTTTTAATCTTTCGAACTCTGCTTCCCTTTGAGTTTCTAATCTTTCCATTCTCATTTCTTCATCGTCCATTTCTAAATTCCTTTCTTTTCTAATACTAATGCGAAGATAATTGTTTCGATAACTAATCCGACCCAGCATCCTAATTTTACTGCTCCGAGTTCGGTGCTCGATAATACTATCATCGTTGTAATTGTTAATAATGCGTTAATTTTCATTTTTTGTTTTCTCCACTCTTTTTCTACGGACTAAGCCCAATTTTTTGTGATTTTTGTAAAATCTTCTTTGATCATACGATTGTAAACTTTTTCTGCGTCCTTTTTATTTTTGAATCCACGCTCTACTTTATAATCGTTTGATTCTGCTTCGATTGTGTAAATCATTTTGTAATTCCTTTCGTTTATCTTTATATTTTCATTATATATCAACATAATCTTTTTGTAAATACTTTTTTTGGACTTTTTTTCACTTTTTTGAGTTTTCCACAAGCTACCTCTATAAATCATCAAAAAAGCCCGGTGCGTCGGGCGAATGTTTTTATTTTATACAAGTTCAGGTGGGAACTTACAAAATGAATATTAAAAAATTAAATCAGAAAAGAAATTTCTTTGATATACAAATTAAAAAAACTATTCTAACAGAGTGGGTGTGCTATAGGAATCACGCACTAAACCTATCTATTTTTTATTTTAGCATACTTTTCACGAATGCAATAGCCTCATCAGCTCCACGGCAGACCTTGCAATCTATTCCAGCCATTTTAATTATTTCCAGCCATTTTTTTTGCTCTGGTGAAACTACACCACCTTTTTTTCGTTTCATTTCGATAGCTATTGGTTCATAAGCATCTATTTCTCCCGTAATCCCACTAACAGGCACAAACACTAATAAATCAGGAAAGCCTTTACTAGTTCCCATTTTTTTCATTTTAATTGCTCTAATTTTTAATGCTCTTGTAGAGCCTCCAATTTCATTTCCGCTGTGATGGACTTTTATATTATTCAAATTGCACCAGCTGACAAACGCCATCTGTTCGTCTTCTTCATATGGCACTACGCATCTTCCCATCTTAAACCTCCTGCTTTCCCTTTTCTTCTAATTGCTTTTCTAATCTCGCTTCTGTGCGTCTTGCATTCAAGTGCTGCATCCGATATACTATTGTATATTTTACCATTATCTATACAAATCACTTTTTTGCAAGGCTTTCCTGCGTGTGGATTTTTTAATACGTGCAGACTATGCAACTGATTTTCACTTGCCGTTGCCCATTCTAAATTTTCGACTCTATTATCTGATTTTATGCCATTTTTATGGTTTACTTGCTTTTTGTTTTCTGGATTTTTTATAAAAGCTTCAGCTACAAGCCTATGAACTTTTTTCTTTTTGTTTATTATCTGGACATACATATAACCGGACTTATACTGTGATTGTTTCATAATTCTGTTCCAACCATATCTATGTGTTTTTACTCTCCCGAAGTTGCTTACAGAATATCTGCCGTCAAATCCAACGACCGGCTTCCATATCTCTTGCATTTTTATCCTGTCCCGACCTGCTTTACTACTAGACAGGATAGGACAGGCAGGTCGCTCTGCCCTATCTATTCTATTATAACATATCATCTATGTTTATTCGTCATCTTTTACAATCCTACACTCGCCATCTTCACAAATCATCTTGCCACAGAATTTCGTTTCTTTACTCTTATACCACGCTAAATATTCCGAAACCTGCCTTGTAATCGTTCCATTTCCGCCATTTCGATGGTAGTTGTCATATTCCATTTCGATATTATCTTTATTTTCAGGCAATTTTCCTAAAATCTCTACTCTAATAATATCTTGCATTATCATCTGTTGAATCGAAGACTTACTAGCATTTTTCTCCGCTATCTTTATAGCCTCGTTCTTATCTCTAATTCTTCTTGAATTCAGATATACAGTTGAAACAGCCGTAGCTGTAGTTGGAATCGCTGCAATCAACGCTAAAACTATTTCATCAATCATTATAATCTAGTTATAGCACATTCTCTTTGTTCCGTCTATTTCTAAACATAGCTAATAAATATCTATCGGGATATGATTTTCTCATCGCAATTTCAACAGCACAAAATACTTCGTCATCGCTATATCTTCCACTAATCAAATCCGAAAGATATTTTACTTGCCATTCAGCTTCGAATTTTATATAATGCCCGATATTTCTTATACGCTCATCTAATCTTAAACGATTTGTAGCCGTTTTAAGCGTCCTTTCGACGTGCAACCTATCCAACACCCTGCAAAGGAAGTGAAGTGGCTTCTGGACGCTCTCAGAGCCTGCTAGGTCTATAATTTCTTTTAATTGCTCCATACTCATTTCGAATCCGCAACATTCGCCTGTCTTTTGAATGTGTCGAATCCTACGATATAATCCCTCGCTAACTTCTGTTGGTGGGACTAATTCGATGAATTCCGGTAAATCTTCCGAAATTCTTTTTGCCATTGTGTCTAATCTAGACATACGAGAAAACCTCCATTTCTGGAGGTAGTCGAGTACATAACTACCTCCATTATAGTTAATAAGTCATTCAATGTCAAGATTTGTTATGCACTCGACATTGATATTTTTATTATAACAAAATCAAAATAAAAGTAAATAAGCATTTTAATTTTAATACTCCTTTCTAATTAGAATAAAAGTTTCTTATAGAAACTTCTTTTCTAATTAGACCAGATAGACTTTTAATAACAAAAAATAGCCATCGAATGTTCTTAATTGCTAAATCTTTACGACTGCAATTATTATCTGGCTATTTTTAGGACATCACCCAACAAAACTATGCGTATATGTAGACACCAAGTTAATTGTTAAATGATATTGTTTGCGAAAACTTAATAATTCAATCGGAGGCACTTTTTCAACAATGTTTCCACGACAGAATCCCGAACATTCGGGCTCCTGGCTGTGATAAACTACCGTTAAAGTAGTAGCCAATGTTAAATTATTATCTACAACCGTTATCACTTCGGTTGTTAATTACATTATAACATATAAAAAAGACCCTGCTACCGGCAAGGTCTTTGCTAAAAGAGTTATATATTCTCCAAATAAGCATCTTTATTATACCACATTTCGAAATATACAAAAACTCGCCCTAAATAAACGAAAGGTGGGCGAGAAACATAAAAGAAGTTTTGCTATATTATACAACATAATCTATAATCTAACAACATTTTTTATGCTACATTTTCCACACGAAGAATTGGTTGTGTCGAAGTTATCAAAAGGATTGAATGATTTTGGGTAAAATACGCAACCTGTGAATTGGAGCCATTATCATATTTTCCTAGTATACTCATAATATCCGTGTCAGTTGGGGTAAGAGTTGTTATAGGATTTTGAGTCGGATTATCATAGAAAATCCTAATCTTTTTAGTTGAATTTCTGTGTTCGTATTGGTAGCTCTCAACATTTCCACAAAAAGTAGCTGCCGTCTTAATGTCGTTTATTTCTTGTTCTATCTTTTTTAGTTCTTGTTGAATATCATTGTAATCCATAGTTTTACCTATTATCTGGAGTAATTTCAAATCTAGATGTTCCAGTTATTGAAAAATTAAGTGTTATTGTTTTAGTTCCACCGCCTTGAGTTGCTGCAATATCACTTGCATTATTTGATATAACCTTAAAATAAAGTTTGCATCTTGCGTATGTGTGTATTATTTCATTGCCAATCTCTGGCGAACAATAACTAATTATTTCTCTATCCTGTAAATCATCTTCTTCAATAGCAACACTAGCCATCGGGACAATATCATAACTACCAGTATTAGCTGTGAAGTCCATATAATCCGATGCAGGTTGGTCATAACTTTCATTCCATTTTAAGACAAAATCTACACTAAAAAACTGCTTCTCTGTTTTTAGCAATGATGCTTGCTTATCTTTAAATATCTTTAAACTCTTTATTTCAGTGTTTATTTCTCTTATTTCATTAGAAAACCTATTCATACTACAATCAACTCCATACTTTTAATTGGTTTGGTCGTAGTAATTGAAAATATATTATTCCCTAATACTCCCAGAACTGAATATGACATTCTAAATTCTTTCGTGTTCTGATTCCAAGTTTGTCCATAGATATTATAGTATGTAGTATTCCATATCTGCATTGGCATAGTATTTTTATCTGTATCATACTTAATAATAACTCTAAGGTCTACTTCTGAAATGGTTGGAGGAAAGTCAACTCTTACTATTTTATAATAAAACTTTGGTGAATTAAGCCCGTATTCGTGAGCCTGTTTCAAAGCTAAAACCTCAGAACGAATCCATTTCAACTTTTCCACAAGCTCGTTATTCATACACACGCTCCAAAATTGGCTTAATAACTTCCGAACCCGTAGCCGATATATCTACTGCTAATTCGTTTACACGGAATTTCCCATTCGTCATTCCAGTTAAGTCTTCATCATTCTTGATTGTGATAGTATCGCCAATCCAAATCTTCTTCGCTCCCGTTGGCTTTGGCTCTATAACACGTCCAGAGAGCGTTATAGACGGCTCCCACACGATTTTCGAGGAATTCCCCAACTTTGTCAAAACATTGTCGTCTAGCGTCTGCTGGACGCTCACAGAGCTATTTTGCAATAGTGTTTCATAATACCCATACTGCAAAACTGCCGAACTGTTTGTCGACTGGCTTGTGATTGCCGTATTTTCATCTGCATTCGAAGAAATCTCCCCTGAGCCAATCCCGATAACCGAGCTTGCGAATCCCGAAACCTCGCCAGCACTAATACTCGTAGCACTTGGCCCATTCAATTTCGTAGGGTAATTCGCTACCCAATCCGTAATCACGTCGCCAAAATTGCTACTAGATTTTACGTCATAAGTTTTATCTGAATGAAAATACAAATCGAACGGTCCAGCACCTGTCATATTGTCGCATCTATCACAAATCCAATCTTTTGTGCTTTTATAATTGTCAAAAGTATGCTCGACACTTGCTAACTGTTCTAAACTTCCTGCCGTGAATCCATACGCCTTTCCAGCAGCAGCTGCTCGACTATCTGCCTCTGTGATAAACCTTTGAATCAGCGTTTCCATTCTACCGTTTACTGTCCCGATAGGGTTAATATATACTCCGCCTAATAAATTCAAAAATCCATCGAATTTCATAGCTAAATTCGCCGACGTTCCATTCGGACTATATCCTGGCATAGTCGCCAAAAATCCACCGACAATTTCTACGCCGTTTCTCTTTAATCGACATTCTAACGCCAACGGTCTTAGCATCGAGTTAATATTCGTGTTTCTTTCTATACACCATTCGTTAAATAGAACGTCGTTCAATGTAAAGTCAATTTCATCAGCACCGACTTTGGTTCGTCTTCGAACCCACTTCAAATTCTGAGCTAATTTTCGACAATCTCCGATAAGCGTTCCGTCTATATATAAATTGACTTCGTAATCTGCGTTCATCATCCCACAATCTCCTGCCATTCAATAGTCGAATCTGGAGCTGTTGAGTTCGTGGCCGTATAGTTAATTCTGTTATTTCCCGGTGCGAATTCCAACCACTTTCCACTAATATTCCCGATAACGGACGTGCCATTCAATTTTGCCGTTTCGTTAAGCATATCGACGACTAATGTCTGCCCTCTTGCTACATTCCCAGCATATGAAATCGTAGTTCCAGTAGTGATATTCTCAAGTGTTGGGTTATTCGTTGGCCCAACGACTTTCCAAACAGGATAAACGTTCTCGATAGAATCGACAATAATAGTTGTAATACCTCCACCACCATCTTCCCATACTGCACCATATGAATCCCATTCCACTCCACCACCTTGCATAACTAGCACAGAAACTGCCGCCCTTAATACCGGAGGTTCTCCACTTGCCGAGCCTGATATAACCGTTTGACCGTCATACGTATCAGCACCAAGTACTGCCTCTAACTGATCAATGAGCGTGTTATCTGTAATCTGCGTATTGGTTGTACTTGTCAAAACATAATAAACTGTTGCTCCTGTCGATAGTTGCCCTGTCGTCGATATGTAATCGGTTGTTATACTCTCGCCATTATAACTTGCGATTTTTCCAATTTCTTTGTGTACATACCAATCACCACCACTCTTATAGATATAATCTTGATAAGAACCAATCTTGCAGAGTTCGATACTACCTAAATCTACCGTTAAACTCTGACTCTGATTTGCTCCATCTGATACTACGATAGTTTGTTCTCCAGCCACGGTTTGAATTGTCTCTGGAAACTCTGGGGTAGGCTGTGCAATCTCGTTTCCAGTTTCAAACGTACCCGTGCCAGCGTTAGTATAAAAAGTATCATTGACTAAATCATACATACCAGCAACATCATCAGAATTTCTAATGGCTGGAACAAAATCTCTAACAAGCGAACCATTATCATAAAGTTTTAATCGTTTTATTTTTCCTGTTGCATATGCTCCATATGACGGGGCGCCGTTATTGTTAAATGCGAACAGATACAAGCTCTGGTTATCTTTATAAGTATAGCTATTGAATGTTCCTATTCTAACGCCATCAATCCAGAACCCCTCTGCTTGGCTAAGCTCGAAATTATGGAATACACCATCCCCAGTAGGCACAGTACTCGGACTATCTGCGTTAGAACCTGAACTATTCCTAATCCTTGCACGGTATGCGCTCGTATGGTCCATTAACCCGAAGCTAATATATTGTCCGGTTCTACCCTCTGCGAAAGCGTAATTCGTATTGAGTGTTAAATTACAGACTGCTTTTAATGTGTTGTTTGGGTTTACCCCTGTGTCAATATACTGTGTTCCAGTAGCTCCGAGCCACTCGACTTGTGTATAACTATTGTCTTTAATTTCTGACAAATCACCTTTAATCTGGAAATCTTGAATATTATTTCCCGACTCCGTGCCGCCAAACGAAATAGGATTGCCCTCACGTTCTAATGTACTCGGTGATAATCTACCATCTTCCCATACTAAACCTCCAACTATATCTGTCGACAATCCGACAATAGCCGATTTGCCGTAAATTTCGTGTCCGTCCGAATCCTCATTATACTTATAATAATTCACGTCTTCGAAATTCATTCCGATATGATATTCAGGGAAAAGTTGGTATAATTCTTTCACTTCTCCACAATCGACAATAAATCCTCTACGCCTCTGGATCGCTGAGCCATTCGGGAATATATAGACTACCGTGTAAAAATGATTTTTCTGGAAGAAAGCGAAGAAATCTCGCCTATAATTTTCGACCTCTGCTCGATTGACACTAGCATCGCCAATATACCCATCAAACACTTGAGTTGTCGGTCTTCGCACTTGACCTGCTAACATACAGCCGTCATTGCCTTGCACTTCTACAATATCATTCGTCATACTATTCGCCGAAAAATGCAGTTGGTCTTCCTTAAATTCATACGCACCAGAGCCCAACAGAAATCTTTGTGAATCGTCCCTAATAAATAACGCTAAAATAAAACCTTGATTTGTAATTTCATTCAAATTCATCACGCAGACCTCCTGATAGACTCCATCAAAACACGCCCGATGTCTTGTGCGTCCATCTCATTGTTAATTTCATTAGTCATATTGACCGTAATTGGGCGACCAGAAACAGAATCCTGATTTTCGAATTGCTCTGACAATTTCGAAGCTAAAAGACCAGCCCAGTTATCCGTATTATTTTCCAACGGCAAAACGACTTCTTTTCCGGCTTCGCCAATAATCGCTGTTGTAGCACCATCTGCATAGCCACCCTCGGCGAGTCTAGGCAAATTAACTCTTCCTATATGGTCAATATGTACTCCGACCCATCCGAAAGCACCATTTATTACATCCAAGAAGCCATTTATAAGGTCGATAGGTCCGTTGATAAAGTTTTCAATAAAACCTAATACACCGTTGATTGCTCCTTTGAATATACCACCGATGAAGTCTCCGAATTTACCTGCAAACTTACCGAATAATTTAGTAATGCCATTCCATAGACTTGCTACAAGTTTACCAAATGCACCAATAAGAGCCCCCAAGATTTGTGGAACTGCCATAACTAGAGCCATAAATAGCTGGGCTGCTGCACCCATAAGCATTTCAATAGTTGCTGGGTCAGTGAGCCACATTATTATATTGTCTAAAATCTGTGGTAATGCATTAGTAATTTCTATTATGATTTGTGGTATAGCTTGAACGATAGCTAATAATAGCGTGATGGCAGCATTCAAAATCTTGGTTAGATTGTCTGGGCTAGTCAACACCTGTGCAACTTGTATAATACCGTTAATAACGGCATTTAATAGTGTAGGCAAATTTTGAGTTAATGCATTTGCTAATATAACCATTGTATCTATCAATGCTTGGACGAGCATTGGTGCATTTTCAGCAATAACGTTCACTAACGATACTAATCCTTCTAACAGAGCTGGAATAATCGTAGTCATCATTGGTCCGATGTTTATTACTACTGCATTAGCAACAGTTTCCAGAATACTTGGAATAAGTGGTGCTAATTTTTGTGCTAATTTTCCTATTCCATCAACGATAGTCCCAAGGACTGGTTCGATATTTCCGATGACAGTTCCTAAACTATCTACAAAATTGTTTACTAACCCGTTAATATCTTGTGTACCATCAGCAACACCTGTAAGCAAATTAGCCCACGATGATTTCATTGAATTAACTGAACCAGAAATTGTTTCTGAAGCTTCTTTTGCTGTTGTTCCTGTGATGCCCAAATTATCTTGAACAATATGGATTGCTTCAATCATCTTATCAAATGACACACTGTTGACAGTTTGAGCATTAACCTTAACTGATTTACCTAGCACACCAGAGTCATTAATCAACCGAGCCATTTCACTTGCTGTTCCACCATACCCAAGTTTTAGGTTGTCAAGCATTGTATAATTCTGCTTTGCAAATCCTTGGTAAGCGCTCTGTATCATACTTATATCAGTGCCCATTTTGTTGGCATTGTCGCTCATATCTACGATTGCTTTGTTAGCATATTCGGCTGCTTTTTTAGTATCACCACCTAAACCTTGAATAAGCCTTGCCGAGAAACTTGTAGCCTGTTCCATATACTGATTTGCAGAAAGACCGGCTGTTTTATAGGCTTGATTTGCATAATTAAACACGGCATCTGAACCATCTTTGAACAATGTTTCAACACCACCCACTAATTGCTCGTAGTCAGCGTATGATTGAAGTGCTGATTTCCCGATAGTGAGGGTTGCGGCTGCGGCTGCCGTAGCACCTGTCACGATAGTACCCAATGCTACCTTGCCGATTGCTTTTGCTTTACTGCCAAACTTACTCAATTCATTTTCAGCAGTAGAAGAAGCCTTGCCAATATCTGATTTAACGCTTCCACCATCAAAACTCAGCTTAATAACTGCTTCGCCTACTTGTGTTGCCATCTAAAATTCCCCTTTCGCTTTGTTTTGTTCTTTCTTCAAAATATCTATTGCCATTTTCAACGATTTTGGGGTTGCCCCGTGCTTTTCTGGACGATTTGCACCTGCAACCGAAGCTATTATAATACTTTCTAATGCCAGCGTGTTCTGAGCCTCTCTCGCACGCTCTGCTAATATATATTTTAGCATAGAATCTTCACTAATCGAACCATCTTTCCACGCCACATATGTATCATATCCGAATCGAGCGATAATTTCTGCCACATACGCATCTATTGCATTATAGGCTTTTTTCTTGCCTTTATAATTCGATTTCTTTACTTCTTCTACTTGCTTTTCAGATAAAAAGTCCGACGCCCGAAAAACTTTTGTTTGGGCTTTTTCTCGAACCTGTTTTAGTGATAATTCGGACGCCGTCATTTTATCTCCTAGGCGGAAGTGCTGGCTTCATATTCGCCAGTTGCAACATTCAAACGCTTTTTAGCGGTTAAATCATAATCGCCAAGGCGTGCTGAATATTGTGGGTAGCCATCGCTAGAATGCAATTTTGCATTATAAACGATTGGGTGCAAGTTAAGAGTGATTGTTGGTGTGTCGCCTGTTCCGATTTCAATATCATCATCGACACTAGGGCAACAGCGTGTTAATTCCACGTCTGCCTCTGAGCCATCATCACAAAGACCTTGTGCGACTACGGACATATATTCGCCCTCAGCACAAATGTCTGCGCCATCCCAAATCACGTTGCCAGCGGTTGCACTAGCACCTGCATAGGTAGCATCATTCCACTTCTGGGTTGCTTGTCCTAAATTCTTCCAAGTATCCATAAGGAATGTGATTGAGCCAGCGAAAGCACTAAATGTGCCGGTAATTGGAGTTTCGCTAGTTCCGAGCGATGAAGCACGAGAACGAGTGCGTGGTGCAACATTCAACGTCATCACGGTGTCCTGTCCTAAATCATCAGGCTCAAGCGTAAAAACACTCCAAGCATTGTCAGAAGCGTCCCACTTGCGGAACACAATTCTGCGGAGCTGAGTGATATTCTGAACTGCCATTTTTAATCCTTTCTTATTTTTTAATATCGTAAATTATATTCGCCGAAGCTAACTTCACAACTAATCCATTTTGACTAACCACGAAATTCTGTGGGGTAGTGGTAGGCCTAATCCGAACATTCGTGAAGTCATAAGTAATGCCGCCAACGCTTCCCGACAATTCACATAAACACGGATTTGCTAAAATCCATTCTAAAATCTTCTTATGCGTGTCTTCAGCTTTCGGTTTATTCGCCAACGCTACATAAAAATCTACTGTGGACTTCAGGTTTAATCCTTTAGGGGAGTTTGTCGCATCCCCGCCACGAGTGATAAGCCAAATCCCTTGTGCTGGGTTGCCATCTTTTAATAATGGGGCTTGTTCCCAAAAAGCATTCGAATCTATCACAATATCTGCAACATTGTCTTCTGCCATTCTTTCTAAAATCGCTAATGTAATCATTTTGTAATATCTCCAAAATACTTTTTCATATAATCGCCAGACATAACATTATTCATAGCGTTTCGCATATAATGCTCCGTAGCTGGGTTCTTATTCGGTCCCTGCTCCCTAATCCAAGCATAATCGACTTTCTTTCCACCATAATTCCCACCTGCCTTGACTTCCACTACGTTGTCGTTAATTTCCTGAACTCTAATCGTATTCCTCAAAGCTCCTGTTAAATATGGTGCTAATTGTCTAGCTTGAGCTGCTATATCGAATCCCAAACTGAAAATTCCCGACATTGTATTCCTATCTATCGTGCCTAGTGCTTGCTTATTCCAAGTCAATTTCACACTAACACTTTTAGACATTCCCAACCTCGACGACTTCCGTTTGGACTAATGTTAATTCTATATGCTCGATAATTCCCTTGTGTTGGTTCTTCCCGACACCTGCGAATGTGATTGTATAATAATTCCCATTCTCACTATCGTATAGCATATAATCTGACACTAACTTATTCGTGTTTAATGTTGGCAACTGTTCTGGCTTACAATACACTAATAGACCTGCACTAATTGTTTCAGGCGTGTTGCTGATCACAGATGAATTTTCTTCATCCACGACCACGTCTAAATCTGCGACTTTTACGAATTCGTTTCCAACTACTGTTCCGTGCTGGCAAGTTCCGATTTGCCACACTCCACTAATAACTGCGAAACTAAATGCCTCAAAAATTGACAAGTCCATCGTTATAAAATCCACAACAGTATCGCTTCGAACTTTCCACCTTAATTCCTAAATCGCATTGACTATACTTTTCGATAATATCTTCATACTGCGAGAAAATCTGTTGGAAAGCGTTGGCGGCACTACTCTTAAAACTAATTGTAAAGTTTCGAACGGATTTTGAACTAATCTCGTCCGAATTTCCCATAAATTTCAACGTCGCACAGATGAAATTTGCTAATAACATAGCTAAATCTTCATTGTCCGAAGTTAATTCAGGGAATTCATCCAAACATAGGAAAGACGCAAGGCGAATCTCTGCTATATTCTCAATCATAAGCCAATCAGCGGGCTTAAAATCGACAGATTGACCCGTTAAAAGTTTATATTCAGATTGGGTTAAGTTTACTTCTTCTTGCGTCATTTTTAATCCTATATTTTAATTGCTAACTACTAAGCACTTTGTGAAGAAAGGCCGGTAATAGCAGCAGCTGACTTATACTTAGTGAGCGTGCCACCGATTGGCATTTCATTCAAAAGAATGTTGCTGTTAGTGTTTACGTCAAAGAATGGATAAACACGTGGGTTGCGTTCGCCAGTAGTAGTATAACCGTTGCGGACAAGGAGGAATGCGTCTTCATCTGCATATTCCATCCACATTGGAGCGAACACACGAGCGACACGGAAGATATCTTCTGCAGTTGCACCTGGCTCGATGAGATAGCGGTTGCCAACCTTTGCTTGGAAAGCAGCAGTAAGAACCGATGGCTTTACGACGAGGATTTGGTCGCCTTCAGAACGAATCCATTGGCGAGCACCAACGACACCATCATAAAGGTTATCGCCAGCTTTTGCTTTATAAGTTGATGCAACGAGTGTGCCATAACCAGATTGTGCTTTACAATCTTCTGAAATTGGGTAAAGACCGGTGTTTGTTGAAGAATCAAACATACGGAGGTCTGCATCAGAACCCGAAGGAGCTTGGCGACCATCTCCGATGAAGATTGCACGTTCGATTGAAAGAACGATTTGGTCGAAAAGTTCACGTGCACGGTAATCGAGAAGTTCTGGGTTCTCGTAAATTTCCATAGCGTCGAGCGTGAGTTTCTTATAAACCATTTTGTCATAAGCGACACGAATGGTGTTAGTGATTGTTTCATCGACTTTGTTATCGCCTTTTTTGTGGCCTTGTGCTTCGTTGCCGTAATTTGCAGTTCCTGCAAGTGCGTTATTGCGAAGACCACGACCATTCAAACCACCGATATGTGCTACATAAGAAAGGATGCCATCTGACTTTTCCATCATCTCGCTAAACATATTGGTAATGTTGAGAGGTGTGCCAAGACCAGAAACAGCGTCTTTCGATTTCATAGCAGCTTCGAATTTTGCATTGAAAGTGTTGTCGAATTTGAATCCTGAAGCTTTCAAAGCGTCTTTGATTGCTTCGTTGCGAGCATTTTTCATAGCTTTTTTAGAATCCTTTGTTGTGATTGCAGTTTCGTTCATTACTGCTCTATCACGAATGTTAATGTTAATATTATGAACGACAGAATCTTTTTTGACTTCTTCTTCTTTCACTTCCTCAGTTTTCTCAGTTTCATCTTTGGCTTCGTCAACAGTTTCAGCCTTAGCTTCAGGCTCTGCTGTTGGCTCAGTTTCAGACTCAGGGACTTTGGTTGTGAATTCATCTGCGACTTCTGCTACGTCTTCGACGATTTTTTCAACGAGCTCTTTTTTAATAGCTACGTTTTCGTCTGGCGTAAGTTCATCAGCCGTTTTGATTTCTTCAGCCATTGTTAATTCTCCATTATTATATTGTTGTTTACCATCTTCAATCTCCACGCACTCGCTACCCTTAGCCCTTGTCGCTTCAATTTCTTTATGGTCTATAGTTTTAGCACGGGGGTCGTTTCCTGTCAATACCATCGAAATCTCCCGTAAAATTCCGATAGGTTCTTCAATATCTTTTCCAACTCCATAATAGCCATCAGGGAACCAGTCAATTCCCGTTGAATAGCTAGCATCTTCGCTAATCGCCCAAGCGTGATTTGCTAAATCATCATCATTCGCAAAATACATTCTAGCGTGGAGGCCATCTTCTTCCAACCACACTTTACACGAACCGAATTGCTTTTCGATAGTGTCAATCAGCTCGCCATCGACAATTTGTCCGTGGTCGGCTTGTGCTTTTACGGTATATTCTTCTTTTTGCTTGTCTGGGTTCTTATCTAAATCTTTAATCGCAATCAGCGAGCCATCCCTACTCATAACATACAAGTTCTCAAGCTCACGAATTTCGCCAGATTCCATAATCTTCCCAGAATTCGCCAAAATGTTCCTGAATCGACGTTCTTTGGAACTTTCAGCGTCCTTGAGTATCATAGCGTCGTAAAACTTCATCATACTTTCAGTATAGGTTCTTTATCATTATTTGTCAATTATGTCAATGTCGTAAAATAAAATAGGGCCGCATCAGGTGCAGCCCATAGGGGGGTGTTATTCGATATGAAGTTGTATTTGGTATTTTTCAAATTGACGGAGAACGTCTATCAGAACATAAACGGATGTTTTGCCGTAGACGTAGGAAACAGAGTCTAACACTAAGAAATTCACTTCCTTTCCGTGCTGTATTTTTCTCCATATTCGCTCGCCTTCAACTTCTGAGATGCAACCGTCAATTGTCGCCCAGAATTTCACGCTTATCATTTTCTCGTGCTTATCCTTATGCCGTCGTGAGTTTCGATTGTCTCGATTGCTCTAATGAGCTCCTGCGACCTTTCTGCAGACCCAGTAAAGCGAACTTCTCTTTCTCTAGGCCACAAATCTGCTTCAGGGAATTTCTCATCCACAAGAGCTTCGATGGCATCAGCATCGTAATTCTCACGAAAATGTATCGTCATTCTAACCTTATTATCCATAACGCCACCTCCTTCTTAATGTGCTACCACCCTACTTCATTATATCAAAAAAGTCGTCGGGTGGGACAACGACTTTTTTATTGACTTTAGGTGCTCTCTAGGAGGTAATCCTTAAGAACTCACACTTCTATTATAACACTACTTTGTCTTTTTGTCATTCGTAATTTTACTAATTCCGAACACCGCACCGAGAAAAAGTCCGATTGCGTCTAACGTTAAACTAATCTGCTCTGCTGGGACGTTTTGCCATTCCCAAATCTTCGTTAATGTAGTAATCAGAATCCCGATTGCTGGTAAAACGATTGCGATAGTCCAACGTAAAACTTCATATACTTTATTAGGAAGCATTTTAAGCCTTTCTAATGTCTTTAGTATTCATAGCAGCCCAAACCACCATTTTGCCGTTTCTGTTAGCCGACAAAACTGCTCTATCTCCACGAAGTTGAGTAATCACGTATGTTTTATCATACTGAACTAATGGCGTGCCATTATAATCGACTAATCTAGTCGGGACTACAATATCTCCTTCTTTGAATCCTGCTGGTGTTGGTGCTGGTGTTGGAGCTGGCTTTGGTTCTTCAACATAAGAAACTACACGAACGCCATTCAATGTTTCGCCCCATCCAAAATACTTAAACGAATTTGGATTTGAAACTACTTTACCATCCGAATAGAGTGTGTTATGGTCGTAAACCATCACGTGCTCGTAAACGCTAGCAGTATCAGCGAACACAGGAACAGCACAATTCGTTGGACGTGATTTCATATCGTGCAACGTCCCAGCCTTTTTATTCGCCAACATAGCACTTTTAGCATCTGCATATTTTGGTGGAATTTCCGGCACGAAAGCAATACGGCAATTCCTTAAACACATATTTTTCGCTGTTCCCATTTTCTTTGGGTCGAATGCTCTATCTTGTTTCCATCCCATACTAAGCCTCCACTTCTTCTTCATCTAATGTTTCAAGGTTCTCGCCATCATCTTGTGGGACGTTCTCGTCCTGTGGCAATTCCTCATAGTTTTGCATAATTTCTTCTGCTGTGATTTCTTCCATAAGCAGTTCCTTTCATTATTATTGTAATTTTATTATAGCATACTTCAAAATTATTCCCATTTACCGAAAGCTACAAACGACACCATCGACATAGCTGTCGTGAATAATCCAAACAGCATTGTAAATCCTTTCTTTTATTATGCTCGATAAAGTTATTTAAGCAATTCTTTTCCACACATATACGACGAGATATGGTGGCATAGATGATGCGTTGTCTGTGTTGCCTCTTAGTGGCGAACCATAATCTTCATTTGAAGATGCAGATTGGCTATTAGAGCCGTCAACTTTCCAAGTTGCTTGCCATCTTGCAACCCGTGTTTCACGGTAGCGGACTTGGCCTTTGTCAATGTCGATGGCAGCATAGCCACTATCTGACAAAGTATGGTTATGAGTTGCATTTCCACCAGTGTCGCCTGCATTATAGATTGAGCCAGCCGCTAACAGGAACTTATCTTGTATTTGATTCCAAGTTCCACCAAGAAATGTCGCTGGGTTTACGCTATTTGAACTCATATAGATTGAGCCTACTGGATAAATGACATCCACGACAGACCTTGCTATATTGGTTCTTATTGGAGCGGCAGCACCTTGAGAAATCATATTGCTCGTAATCGTGGTGGTTCCTGCAGGAATAGTGATATTCCCTAATACTACATAATAAGCAGTAGCACCCGAAGCACCATCTGCCGTAATAGCTGTTCTAATCTCCGAATCATCAGGGGCGACAGGAGAACTTGCGACGGTTCCTTGCACGTCCAAAATCCCGACCGTTCCGTAATTATCAACTGCTGTCGAAGAACCCTGTGGTGGGTTGTTTACATAAACCACTACTGCATCTATACGGCTTTGCGTAGCTGGAGCAGCTGCGATTGTCAACGAAATTGGCGAAGCTGGGATATTGTCAACCGTCGTTTTATTTCCTGCGTTATCTTCTGCGATTGCTACGTCCCTTGTCGTTCCATTTCCGCCTAAAACTACTGTCATTCCCGAATCAGGGGAACATTCCCAACCTGACAAAATGCCACGTCCCTGAAACGCTCCTAAAACGTCGTTAAAAGCATTCGGCGAAGTTCTACCACCGAAAGCGGCATTCGTTCCGATTGCATTATTTGGATTTGTTGCCATTTTTCTATTTCCTTTCTTTTAATATATTTTTATAATAATCGCTAAAACTTACTACGTTCATCTTCACACGAACAGCGTTGCATTTCGGACAATTCAAAACGCAATCTATACTTTTTTCTGTATCGCCTAAAATCCAGTTGCACTTCGGGCATCTAATTTTTATACTACTCATTATTTCGAAAGCCTTTCGTCAAAATAACAGCGACAATTCGGGTGTGCGTCTGGGATCATCCCATAATCATTCCAACTCGTAGCATCCCAAGTCTGCCCGTCTTGTGTTTCTACCGCCGTAAAAGCATCGCCGAGCGGAACCACTTGCCCGTCCATAGCAGCACAAACGTCGCACACTTTACTGTCGTGCGAAGTCCTCCAAATCAAGTCGACTTTTAATGCATATTTGTTCGCTAAGTCTTGGTCTTGCTCTAAACGACCACTTTTAATCGCATAAACTGTTTCATTCCTAGCGATAAGCTCTGCTCTCGACTCTGGCAACACTTCCGACAATTTTTCTTTAATCTCATTTGCCGTCATCCCCTTTGTCGAATTCAAAACCTCCGAAACTACCTGTTTCGTGTAATCGTGATAGCCTCTGACTAGCATATCTGCACGGTTGCGTAGTTTCTCTGCCAACGACTTGCTAAAATACACGTCGCCTTTTGTGATGAGCTTGGCGATTTCGCCTGCTACGTCCTCATCTGCTAATAATTGCAACGCTTTAGCTCCATCTACTGCTCCATATTTCGCATCAGCCTCTAACAGACTATACATATCATCTATAACTTGGTCTATATCGACTTCTTTGTCATCTTTCACGGCATTTGCTAATTCCACTAATAACTCATACGCCATTTTCTCGTCTTTCGTCATCGGTGGCAATTCATCTAAACTATGCTGACAAGTGCATTTGTGCTTTATCGCATCTTTTTTTTCGCATTTTTCTGCTTTATCAACGGTCGCTTCGACTTGCTTTGGCTTTTCATAATCTATACTAATCGGGCTTATCAAATCGCCACTTAATTTGTTTGTATAAATTCCATCTGCAACAGCCTGCCAATCGTCGCCTAATCCTAATGCCTTTACTACGCTAGCACTACTAGCACCGGCACTAATCAAATTGACTAGCGTTTCGCTTTCAATCCTGTGAATTTCTGCCAACGCTTTCTTTCTCTCTGTTAATTCTGGGATTGCTAAATCGAAACTAATTCCATAACCTAACCCCGTTCCCAAAACTCTTTCTAATTCGTGTTGAAATTGGTTCCAAAAACTCATAAGAGCTGGATAAACTCTACGCTTCGTGAATTGGTGGTCGCTAAGTTCTGCGTTATCATATTTTGCCGAAGAATCATCGCCTAAAATGAAATTCGAAACTCCAATCGACTTATTCAAGCGGTCGTTAATAATCGACACAATATCTTTAATCGCAAGCGTGCTGTTCGAACCCTGAATCGTCTTTACTTCGATTTGGTCGGCACTTTCTCCAGTATCATTATTGAATTGTCGCCAAGCATACACCGTCTTATTGCGATTTTTAGCCCCTCTGAGCTTATGTTCGAGCTCATCACGAGTTCTTCTATACTTTTCTTCTGTGCTGGCCGTGATAAACGTGATAGTGGCTGGAATAGCACCATTCTCAAAATATGCTTTCTGATATTGCGAAATCAAGTCGTCAATCTGAGCCCAAACACGAACAGCACTTGCTGGCGAAACGCCACGCTGCAAATCTCTCGGGCTACGGCTAAATCGCAACCTCATCACGTCGGCTTCGGTTAAAACTTCCATCCCGTCGGTTGTCATCACTTGCCATTCCCAATTCCCATAGCCTAGATAAATTCGGCTCTGTGGTGGCAAAATCGTATAAGCTCCGATGGTTCCATTCTTATTCCAATGGACGTGAATATCTAATTCTGTTTCACTAAGCCAAGCACAAAACATAGCATCGGCGAATTCAGCCCAACCCATCTCATCATTCGGGTTGTCTAATAATTCAAGCTCTGGTGTCCTCTTATATGGCAATCTAGCACCATTCTTCCCAACACCATAAGGCTTTACCATCTTCATCGCATCGACTAATGGTCTAATCTGAGCGAACAAATTTTCATAATCCGAGCAAATCGGGCTTTGCATAAATTGGTAGGATAATTCCTGTGCGAAATCCCGTGCTTTTACATTATTTTTTCGTTTTACGTCCTTGAAAATATCTAAAATTCCCATCTACTTTTCCCCTTTTTTCTTTTCTTTTTTCGGTTTTACTAATAATTCTTCAATCGTAGCTGCGAATTTTACGCCATCATAATAAAATGGCATCGTTTTAATGCCATAATCAAAAACTGCTGTTCTAATCAGACTTTGTCCCTCATCGCTGGCGAAAGAAACTTTATGCAATCGAATTCCTTTTTCAGCTACAATTTTTTTCAGCTTCTTGCCTCTATCTCCACAAACAGGGCAATCCTGATAAACCATCGTAATCTTTTTATTCGCCATTTTTCTCTAATTCCCTTGTGATATACTTTTCAATTGCTCCATTTGTAATCTCGGACAATCTATTCAATCCCGTTTCGCCACTTGCGAGATATGTTGCTAAAACCTGTTTGTCTTCCGAACTTAATTTCGTCCTGATAAACTCTTTAGCTTCTTCTTCCTCAAAACACGAACACAAAACGGAATCAGCTTCCGAGATTTCTTCTTGTGTTTTGAATTTTACCGCACTAAGACGCAATTTCTTTTCTGCATCTAGCTTTGGTTCGTATAATTTTCCTTTGAACTCTACTGGTTCAAGACCTTGAAAGTGTAGCATTTGCTCTTTGCTCCTTTTAATGCTTAATTAGTTTTATAATAGCATAATATTCACTAGAAATCAAAACGCTGCCTATTCAAATCGTCTATGGCATAGCGTGCGGCATCTAATGCGTGGTCGTTTCCGTCCTGTGGCTCGTCTAAAATCTCGCCTGTTCGTTTCTTCCTCCACGCATAACTCAGATATTCCCTTTTCAAATCATCTCCATAATAAACGATTTGCTTTTCTTTTACTCTATCTATGCCACGAATCACAGAGCCTGCATTTTTATCAGCACCGACAATCCTAAATCCTGCATTTCTAATCTCAGCTATAATTTCCGGCCTTGCACTATCTGCTACTATCAAAATACTCGGGTCAATATTGTGCGACTTTAATATTTCTGCGTATTGCGAGCCTAATATACCTTTTTTATATAATTCTTCTGTTATACCGAACCTGCCGTCCTCAAAATCATAAATTCCCACGAGTGCTGTTTCGTCATTGCTAAATCCGAAATCTAGACCATAGCGAATCAAACGCCCTTGCTCGATAATCTCATCACGGCTCATCTCTACCCATCCGCTATAGACGTTGCCTTCGAGCGAACCGATTTGACCTAATCCATAAACCGTCCACCAGTTAGATGGTTCTTCTCCAGCTTTCGGTCTATGGCTCTCGATATTCTCAACCTCTCTTTTGCCTAATGCTTCATTATCTTTATATGTCAAAACTAAAAAGCTAGTATCATCTGCACGCTTTTCCACAAGTTCTTCGTGAGCCCAAAACTTCGCACTAGGGTTATAATCTACAATCACAAAATCACGAGTTCGGCTTGCGAGCTGGTCGAAAACGTCATAACTAATAGCATTCGCCTCATTCACGAATAGAACGTCCCTACGTGGCCCGTGAGCCCCCATTTTATCTATACTACGAAATTCAATCACGGAGCCATTGCTAAACGCATAATTCATCTCCGATTTGTTCCAACGCTCATCATCCCATATATTGACTTCCTGCAAAATCTTCTTAAAATCACGAGCTGCACCATCTTTCAGATGCCCGTAGCTCTTTCCTATAACAGTTATAATCGAATCATTATACGTCTGTGCGTAGCTAATCAACAGAGTTAAAATCCCGAAAGTCTTTCCCGAACTCATACCGCCTTGAATCACTTTGTAAAATGTTTCATCAAAAAGCGTGTCTTTAATTCTGTTTAATGCACTCGTAATCGCCATTATTCACTCCAACCGCTGGCACGGATTGCTTTTTCTTGTTCTTCAGCTTCTTTTTTCGTCTTGTAAATCTTCCCAGATTGTCCGAATTGCCAACCGATGATTTTTCCACCTGCACTTCTAACTGCGTGAACCGGCATTTTAATCTCCTTTCTATTCAATTATTCTTATAAGCCCTTTGTCGCTTAATTCTTTCGCCCGCTCTAAACTCGTCAGCCACGAATCAGACCAGTTCGAAACATAACACCCTAATTCTATATCATAATAACGCTGGACGGCTTTTACTCGCACGTCTTTTTCTTCATACTTATATCGACTTGGCTTATCTACTAAAATCTTATTCCAACCATCTTTCGGAATCTTATACTTAAAATCCTCTTTCGGTTCGAACATTCTTTCTGCGACTTCATCGACATTTCCACAATCCCAGTCTAAAACTAATTCGGCATTCTCTGGGATTTTTAATTCTTTTGCGACGCTCAACGGTGTTCTTACAATTCTTGTTCCATATCCTAATGCCTCGTTAATACTATAGCAATACGTTTCCATATTATTCGAAACTTGCACCAGCCAATCTGCATCTGCGATATATTCCCGAACGTCTGGACGTGGCTTCATAACAGCTACATTCTCACTAATAAGACTATCATTCATACTATTCGTATAAATCGTCCATAGATAATGCCTACCTGTCCTCTGGCAATATCTATCTAACGCCTCGATGAGTTTTCGTGTCCTATCTCCGCCCTTGGTCTTATCATCTAAACGACACGCTGACACAATCCGAAGAACTTTTTTTGCCGGCTCTAATTCCAACGGGTTATAACATTGTATAATCGGGAGTGATACTCCGAAATCTTCTTCCTGCTTTTTAATCCTGCTTTCTGCATACTTGCTAACTGCTAAAATCGCCGTCAATTTCGGGTGATCTATTGGCGGTTGGTATCCTAATTCCTGATAAACTGCGTGGCATATGAAAATATGCTCTTTCGCCTCTATCTGCTCTATAGCCTCGATATTGAAATTATAAAATGCTTTCTCTGCGTGATAAACTACTCCACGCTTTCTTCGTTGGCATTTTACTAATTTCTTCAATCTCATCAGCTGGTCGAAATCTGCATCATCATATAGAATCATCAAATCTTTATCGTGATATTTTTTCGCCATCTCATACAAAAATTGCTCCGTCCCGCCAATTCTCGAAATCTTCCTAAAATAATATATGTTAGCGGAGTAGTTTTGTTCTTCCATTTCTTCGAATCTCTCGTTTATTCTTCTTTTTCAATGACTTTAGCTGCCTAATCTTTGCTTTTTCGCATTCTTTTCGATAAATCTTCACAACTGTTTTGAAAACGTCTTGGTCTATATCTCCATAGATATATTTTGCAGCCAACTTCTCTTTCGTTTCTTCCATATCTAAACTATAACATACAAAAAATCCCGAATCAACGGGATTTTTCTTTCTTCTTCCTACAAATCTACTTCGAATCCAGCTTTCGCCATCTTCTTTTGTATATCTTTCAAACACCTATAATAGCTATACTCTCCACGTCCTGTCATATCTCCGATGCTTTCATTCGATAATGCTTTCAATACCAGCCACGCTTGATTTTCTGTTAATTCAATTTTAATCATTTTGTAGTCCCTTTTAGATATTTTACAATTCCG
>Ga0326513_10000746_pt1 | contig 27673 bp, 43 predicted proteins | sample 2_2465_0518_D_FD_203654 | JGI IMG/M metagenome (GOLD analysis project Ga0326513, IMG submission 203654) | Bovine rumen microbial communities from UC Davis, California, United States - 2_2465_0518 | ecosystem: Host-associated > Mammals > Digestive system > Stomach > Rumen | place: USA... | reverse complement strand
GTCGAGAAAAACAGATTTCGGATTCGATACCGATGAAAAAGCCAAAGAAAAGCGAAGATAATTATATTTTCGCCTACTACCAGAAAATTAAAAATGGTTCCGTGACTGTTGGAAAGTGGATAACGCTTTTATATGAATATCTGGTCAACGGACTTGAAGCTAAAGCGTTTTTCTATGATCAGAAGAAGGCAAACGATGCGGTTGACTGGTTTGAACAGCATTGCTTTCACACCGAGGGGCCGCTTGCGCCAGGACGGATAACGCTTGAACTTTGGCAGAAGGCTTTCCTTTCGGCTGTGTATGGAATCGTAGACAAGAACGGCCTGCGGCAGTTCCGCGAGGTTCTGCTTGTCGTTGCAAGGAAAAACGGCAAGTCAATCTTTGCTTCAGGAATCGGGAAATACACGTTCATGGTGGACGGCGGTTTTGGCGCAAAGGTTTTCTGCATCGCGCCGAAACTTGATCAGGCAGATATCGTTTATAACAACATCTGGCAGATGATTCAGCTTGACCCAGAATGGCAAGAAGCAAAAGAACTTGCATCAGTCAAAGACGGTCATAACGTTAAAGTCAACGATGACTCAATGCTTGCGCGGCATCGACAATCTGACCTTGCAATTCCAGGCACGAACAGCACAGTCAAGAAAATTGCCTTCAGCGCGAAAAAATCTGACGGTTTCAATCCTTCCCTTGCGATCTGTGACGAAATCGCAGCTTGGGAAGGTGACAAGGGCCTGAAGCAGTATGAAGTTATGAAAAGCGGCATGGGCGCAAGGCCGGAGGGTATCTTGCTGTCATGCACGACTTCGGGCTATATCAACGACTCCATCTATGACGAACTCGTCAAGCGTTCAACACGGTTCCTTTTAGGTGACAGCAAAGAAAAGAAGCTGTTGCCTTTTCTCTATATGATCGATGACATAGAGAAGTGGAACGACATCAACGAACTGCGGAAATCAAACCCGAATCTTGGCGTGAGTGTTTCCGTTGACTATATGCTTGAGGAAATTGCTGTTGCTGAGGGTTCCTTGAGCAAGAAAGCCGAGTTCATCACAAAATACTGCTGCCTGAAGCAAAACAGTTCCCTTGCATGGTTGCCTGCGCAGATAGTCGAACGTGCCTGCGGCGAACAGTTGCATCTTGAAGATTTCCGCAATTCCTATTGCGTGGGCGGCATCGACCTATCACAGACAAGGGACTTGACCGCCGCTGTGGTTGTGATCGAAAAGGACGGAGAACTTTACGTCTTTGCGCGGTTCTGGTTGCCGTCCGAAAAGATTGACGAAGCTGAACAGCGTGACGGCGTACCGTACAAGATTTATATTCAGCGTGGCCTGCTGTTCCCGTCCGGTGACAACTTTGTAGATTACAATGATTGTTATAAATGGTTCTGCGAACTGGTAGAACAGTATCAAATCTTCCCTTTACAAATCGGATATGACCGATATTCAGCAGACTATCTGACGCAACAGTTGAAGCAGTACGGCTTTCACTGCGATGACGTTTTCCAGGGCGATAACCTTCACGGCGTTATTCAGGAAACGCAAGGCCTGCTTGAAGATAACAAGATTCACATAGGCGATAATGACTTGCTGAAGATGCACCTGTTAAATTCAGCAATCAAAATGTCAGTTGAGCGCGGACGGGGAAAGCTGGTCAAGCTGAATCCGTCCGTTCACATTGACGGCACAGCGGCTTTGCTTGATGCGATGACCGTGCGTCAGAAGTGGTTCAACGACATTGGCGAACAGCTTAAAAACTGAGGTGGTGTTATATGGGGCTTTTTGATCGTCTTTTCGGCAACAAGCCAAAAGAAAAAGGCAAATATGACGGCGCGTTTCAAATGCTGAATGGCTATGAACCGCGCTTCACGCATTTCACAGGTGAAATCTACGAAAGCGAACTTGTCAGGGCATCAATCAATGCTCTGGCTACGCACATTTCAAAGCTGAACGTTCAGACCTTCGGCGCGGCAAAGCCGGCGCTTCAGCGAAAACTTGCGCACGGGCCGAACGAATTTCAGACATGGACGCAGTTCCTCGCAAGAGCGGCAACGATTTACTACAACTGCAACACGCTGTTTATCACGCCTGTCTGGGATGATTACGGCGAAATCAGCGGCATTTTCACGCCTGTGCCTGAGCGGTGCGAGATGGTGCAGTTCAACGGTGTGCCGTATCTGCGCTATGAGTTCAGCCGTGGACAGAAGGCCGCAGTTGAACTTGAGTATTGCGGCATCATGACAAGGATGCAGTATAAAAACGACTTCTTCGGCGAGAACAACAGAGCTTTGATACCAACGATGGACCTGATACACATTCAGGATCAGGGCATTAAAGAGGGCGTGAAGTCGGCAGCAACTTACCGCTTTATGGCGCAGCTTTCCAACTTCAGCAAAGCAGAAGACCTTGCCAAAGAGCGCAAGCGCTTCACCGCCGAGAACCTTGCAAGTGAAGCTGACAACAACGGGCTTTTGCTTTTCCCGAACACTTACGCGAATATCAAACAGATTGAAAGCAAGCCCTTTACGGTTGATGCCGATCAAATGAAAGAGATTCGCGCAAACGTGTTTGAGTATTTCGGCGTTAACGAAGACGTTCTGCAAAACAAGTTCAATTCTGACACTTGGGCGGCGTTCTACGAAGGCGCTATTGAACCTTGGGCAATCCAGTTCAGCGAAGTAATGACAAGGATGCTGTTCACGTTCAGGGAGCAGTCACAAGGCAATTACGTCATGGCAACGGCAAACAGAATTGCCTATATGAGCAACGCCGACAAACTGAACGTTTCGGCACAGATGGCAGACCGTGGGTTAATGACTCGCAACGAGATCCGCGAGATTTGGAATTTGCCGCCGCTGCCTGCACCGTATGGTGATCAGTTGCCCGTGCGCGGCGAATACTACAACGTTAATGATGAGGTGACAAACGATGGAACCGAAAACAATTCAGAAGAAACTTGACGAGGGGCGGCAGTACCGCAGCTTCGATGTTTCCCGTTTTGAACGCAGAAGCGCCGACAACGGTGAAAAGGTGGTTGAAGGATATGCAACGACCTTCAATCAGCCTTACGAACTTTGGCGCGATTCCTACGGCGGTGAAACTTATATCTTCATGGAGCAGGTTGACGCAAGGGCCTTTGACAATACTGACATGACCGATGTGATCATGCAGTACAACCACGAAGGCCGAGTATTTGCCAGAACTGGCAACAATACGCTTGCGCTTGATCCTGACGCGCACGGCCTGCACATTCGCGCCGACCTTGGCGGCACAGAAATCGGCAGACAGCTTTTCGAGGAAATCGAAGGCGGTTACACCGATAAGATGTCCTTTGGTTTTCGCGTGAACAAAGACAAGCGCGAAGAAACCGAGGAGCGCAACGAAGAAACGGGCGTTAGAACCGTGACCGTTCTGCGCACGATTCTTGAAATTTCCAAACTGTATGATGTTAGCGCCGTTAGCCTGCCAGCTAATGACGCTACTTCTATATCTGCCCGTAATTACTGCGAGGGAGTTATCGCAGAAATCAAGGAGGAGTTCCTTGCCCGTGAAAAGCGGGAACGGCAGAAACGCAAAATTAGACTTTTGATGGAGGTAAAGTAATGGACTTTTCCGCTATGACCATTGAGCAGCTTCTGGAGCGCCGCACCGCTATTGCGAATGAACTTGACGCGCCTGAAGCTGACCTTGACGCGCTTGAAGCCGAGGTTCGCGGTATCAACGAGGAGATCGAGAACCGCAGACAGGCTGAACAGCGCAAGACCGACCTTCGCGCCGCCGTTGCGAACGGCGCTGGCGAAGTGACCAACAAAATTGAAAACGAGGAGGAACACAAAATGACCTTTGACGAGATCCGTTCCATGCCGTCCTATGTGGACGCTTATGCCAATTATATCAAGACGGGCCGCGACACCGAGTGCCGCGCAATCCTGACCGACAACGCCGGGAACATCACTGGCAAGGACGGCCCCGTGCCTGTGCCTACTCTTGTTGACGAAATCGTTCGCACCGCCTGGGAGCGGGATGAGATTGCCCGCCGCCTGCGCCGCACCTTCTTCCGTGGCAATCTGAAGGTGGCCTTTGAACTGTCTGCTGACCTCGCCGTCATCCACGCCGAAGGCTCCGGCCCCGTGACCGAGGAGAACCTCCAGATCGGCATTATCAACATGGTTCCGCAGACCGTGAAGAAGTTCGTGCGCATCAGTGACGAGGCCGTCACGATGGGCGGCGAAGCCTTCCTTCGCTACGTCTATGACGAACTGACCTATCAGATCATCCGCAAGGTAGTTGCGACTGCCGTTGCCGCCGTTGCTGGCGCTGGCACTACCAGTTCCGCAAGCGCTGTCGGTGTTCCTGTTGTGACGGGTGCGCCTTCCCTTACCATCATTGGCAATGCCTTTGCCAACCTGTCTGACGAGGCCGCAAACAACGTCATCGTCATGAACAAGCTGACCTATGCCGAGTTCCTGACCGCTCAGGCCGCTGGCAGCTTCAACTTTGACCCGTTCATGGGTATGCCTGTCCTGTTCAACAACAGCCTTCCCGCCTACTCTGCCGCTTCTTCTGGCGCTGTGTATGCCTTCGTTGGCGATCTGAACGGCATTCAGGCCAACTATCCCGAAGGTGACGGCGTTGCCATCAAGTACGATGATCTTTCCGAGGCCGAGGAGGATATGGTCAAGATCGTTGGCCGTCAGTATGTTGCCGTTGCCCTGACCGCTCCTGGCCGCTTCTGCAACATCGCAAAGGATTAATCATGAAGGTGCGTCTGATCAAGGACGCAAGAATTCACCACAAGGCAGGGGATATCGTTGAGGTATCCCCTGTTGAATTCAATTATCTTGCGTCTACAAAGCAGGCCGTTCTTTATGTGGAGGAACGGCAGACGGAAGAAACACCCGAAGACAAGCCCAAAAGAACAACGCGAAAGAAGGTTTAACCGCCAATGTGCATAAAGCCTGAAATGATGTTAAGCGCGGCGAAAATGGCGCTGAGAATCACGACAACGGCGTTTGACGCTGAAATTCTGAGCCTGTTGCAGGCGGCGCTTCTTGACTTGGGCGTTGCTGGGGTGGTCATCCCCGACAGCGTTGACGCGCTTGTTCAGCAGGCTTGCATCACATACGTTCGCGCAAACTTCGGACAGCCTGACGATTATGACCGCTTGAAGCGCTCCTACGATGAGCAGAAGGCGCAGCTTTCCACATGCACAGGATACACTGATTGGGGGCTTGCCTGATGGACAGAAGCGAAGTCATCACACTTCTGGGCGAAACGCAGACGCAGAACGATTTCGGCGTTTGGGTTCCGCAGCGCACCAGCAAAGAAGTTTTCTGTCAAGTCAACAGCGTGACAAGGGCAGAATTCTTTGAAGGTGGGCGCAACGGACTGAACCCTGAATATCGCTTCACAATGTTCTTCGGGGACTACAACGGCGAACGTGAGGTTATTTACAAAGGCAATTCATATTCCGTGTACAGAACCTATCACGCGCGGACTGACGATTTAGAACTGTACGTTGAAAGAAAGGGCGGTTCCAATGGCGCGCAAAGTACCAATTGACCGCCTTGCTGAAGATATCGAAAAGATTCTGAACGAATACGGGGAGCATGTTCAGGAGAATCTTGGAGATATAGTCAAGCAGATGTCAAAGAAAGGCGCACAGACGCTGAGAAGCCAGTCTAAAAGCACTTTCAACGGGACTGGAGATTATGCCAAAGGTTGGACTTCCCGCGCTGAAACAGGCCGTTTTTCGGCACAGGGGACGATCTACAACAAAGATGTCCCCGGCCTGCCGCATCTGCTTGAACACGGACACGCAAACAGGGGCGGCGGCAGAACGCCAGGAAGGGCACACATCAAGACTGTCGAAGATGAACTTGTAAAAGAGTTTGAACAGAAGGTGAAAAGCAAGCTATGACATATAAACAGGTTGCGGAAATGGTTGGTTCAATCGGCGTTCCTTATGCCTATTACCAATTCCCGAATAACACAGGCATTGCACCGCCTTTTGTGTGCTTTTATTTCGACAGTTCAAACGACTTCGCCGCAGACAACGTGAACTATCAGCGCATCAGGCCGCTTTCCATTGAACTGTATACGGACAACAAAAACTTTACCCTTGAACAGACCGTTGAAAATGTTCTGAATCAAAACGGCCTTGTCTATTCAAGGGAAGAAACCTATCTTGATTCAGAACGGATGTATATGGTCACGTTTATGACTGAAATCATAATCACGGAGGGTTAATAATGGCTGACACCAACAAAATCAAGTATGGCATTAAAAATGCCACTATCTTTCCCGCAACGATTGCCGCAAACGGCTCTGCCACTTACGGCACGGCAATCCCTGTTCCCGGCTCTGTTTCCCTGAGCCTTGACCAGCAGGGCGAAACCAATATCTTTTGGGCAGACAACATTGCCTATTACACCAGCGTTTCCAATAACGGCTATGAGGGTGACTGGGAACTTGCGAAACTGCCTGACGATGTGCTGACGGAGATTCTTGGCTTCATCGAGGACAGCAACGGCGTTCTTGTCGAGGACGCAGGCGCACCCGTCAAGCATTTTGCTCTTGCCTTCCAGTTTGAAGGCGATGCCCATGCCAGACGGCATATCCTTTACAACTGCACCATGAACCGTCCTTCCGTCAGCGGCTCCACGAAAGAGGAAAGCATCGAGCCGCAGACCGAAACCGTTACAATCACCGCAACCAGCGTTTACAACGCCGCGCTTGACAAGGATATTGTCAAGGCTTCGGCAACGCAGGCCGACAGCGCTACCGCTTATGCGGCTTGGTTCACTACGGCCTACCAGCCCACGGGAACCTGATAATCATTTAAGGAGGCAAAATAAATGATGTATCAGAAAATGAATGTAGGCGCAGAAGAAATCACTTTCTGCGCCTGCGCTTCTGTCAACGTGTGCTATTTCAATGTCTTCCATGAGGATTTCATCAAAATGATTTCTTTTGACGAGGGGCTTGCTGCCGCCTGTATGATGAAGATGGCTTTCATCATGGCGAAAATGGCAGAACTGAACGACCGGAAGAAAGTCAACCGCCTGACAGAGGACGATTACTGCAACTGGCTTGACCAGTTCACTACGGGCGAACTTGTCGCGGCTCTTCCTGCGATTCAGTCGTTTTACATGGCAAGTACCGGAACCACAGTTGACAGTAAAAAAAACAAAGAAGAACAGAACGAGTAATGACAACGGCGCTGTTTCTGCTTCGGGTCTACCAGATCGGCATGAAACTTGACGATTTGGATGGCCTTGAAGCGGGAACAGTTTTTGACATTATGACCGAAGCGGGAAATGACGAGTTCAAGTACAAGCAAGTTGCTACACAGAACGACTTTGACCGCTTCTGATGAGGTGTAATAATGGCAAGCAGAATTGCAGGCATTACCATTGAGCTCAATGGCGATACTACAAACCTACAAAAATCGCTTAAAGGCGTGGACGGACAGCTTAAGCAGACGCAGGCCACGCTTAAAGATGTCAACAAACTTCTGAAATTTGACCCGAAAAACACCGAACTGCTGACGCAGAAGCAGAAGAATCTTGAATCGTCAATCAAGCTGACGAAAGACAGGCTGAAGGAACTGCAAGACGCGCAATCAGGTGTTGCAAAGGGTTCTGCCGAATGGGATAACCTTCAGCGCGAGATCATCGCAACAGAGCAGAACCTTAAAGGGCTTGAAAACGAATTCAAGACCTTCGGCAGCGTCACGAAACAGCATATCCTTGCCGCTGGCGAATCAGTCAAGGAATTCGGCGGCAAGATTACCGAAATAGGGAACAAAATGAAACCGCTTTCAGCGGCGGCGGCTGGCGTTGTAACTGGTATGGTTGGCCTTGGCGTGAACGCCATGACAACCGCAGACGATCTGAACACGCTGTCAAAGCAGACGGGGCTTTCCGTTGAAACGCTTCAGAAAATGGAATATGCGTCAGATATGGTTGACGTTTCAGTCGATACCATCAGCGGCGCAGTCACAAAGCTGAAGAAAAACATGGGTTCCGCGCCTGAAGACTTTGCAAAACTTGGAGTTTCCGTGACTGACGCAAGCGGGAACATGCGAAGCGCTGAAGCGGTCTTTATGGATACCGTGAAGGCGCTGTCGCAGATAGACAACGAGGTTGAACGTGATCAGGCCGCTTATGAAATCTTCGGCAAGTCTGCCGTTGAACTTGCAGGCATCATTGATGACGGCGGCGCAGCTTTCAGCGCGTACGGAGAAGAAGCGCAGAAATTAGGGCTTATTCTTTCCGGTGACACGCTGAACGCTATCAACGAATCCAATGACGCTATCGACAAGAGCAAAGCGCAGTTGAAGGCCGCAGGGCTTCAGCTTGGCGCGACAATTGCAACGGCGCTTGCGCCTGTCATTGAAAAGCTGGCTGGACTGGTTGAAAAGGTTGTTCAATGGCTTCAGAAGCTATCACCGGAGCAGGCAAAGACCATCATGATCATCGCGGCGGTGGTGGCAGCTATTGCGCCGCTTCTGCTGATTGTGGGCAATCTTGCTATGGCAATCAGCGCACTTGCGCCTGTGATTGCCTTCCTTGTTTCCCCTGTTGGGCTTGTCATTGCCGCAATTGTGGCTCTTGTAGCCGCTGGCGTTGCCCTTTACAAGCACTGGGATGAAATCAAAGCCTGGGCGGTTGAAGTCTGGGGCAATATCAAAGAAACGGTAACGGGTTTCTGCGATTCCGTAAAGGAAAAGTTCACGGAAACTTGGGACAGTATCAAAACTAAAGTTCATGATGTCTGGGAAGGCATCAAAGATATTGTGCGCAGCGGCGTTGAAAAGCTGAAATCCCTTGTCAACTTTGATTGGGAGTTGCCGCACATAAAACTGCCGCATTTCAGCATTGAAGGCAGCTTCAGCTTGAATCCTCCTTCAGTGCCGCATCTGTCTGTTGAGTGGTACAAAAAGGCATACAACAATCCGATCATGTTCACAAGCCCGACTGTGCTTCAGACCGCGAACGGCATGAAAGGATTCGGGGACGGACACGGCGGTGAGGTGGTGCTTGGCATGGATAAACTGCGGCAGCTTGTCGGAACCGGAGAAGTGACCATCAACGTTTATGCGACACCTGGCATGGATGTCAACCAGCTTGCAAACAAGATTCAGGAGCGGTTCGCCGCCTTGAACGGGCAAAGGAGGCTTGCAGGTGCGTAATTATCTAATTCTTGACGGGGTTGATTCCCGTGACTTCGGCGTTTATATCAGCGGTCAAGGCACATTCGGCGCGCCGAGCAAAGCCTATGCCTATCATGATGTGCCAGGGCGAAACGGCGCGTATATTACATCAGACAAGCGCTTTAATAATATTGAAGTCACATACCCTGCTTTTATCTATGCAAACTTCAAAACCAACATCAGCAACTTCAGAAACTTTCTGCTTTCCCGTGAAGGTTATGTCAGGCTTGAAGACACATACAACACCGATGAATTCAGGCTTGCATCCTACACGGGATCGTTTGAACCCGAAGTGACCAGCATAAACGATGCAGGCCGCTTTGATATTGTGTTCAATTGTAAACCGCAACGGTTCCTGAAAAGAGGAGAAAATAAAAGCAACAATGTTAATTCGTATACAAACAGTACGCGCTTTCCGTCAAAACCGTTGTTTGAATTTACAATTACAACGGAATTGTCTTTTACAATCAATAATTCCTTGGGACAATGGCAAATAACATCGTCGGGCTTGCAAGCCGCAGGGATAACATCTGTTACAATTGATTGTGAAACAATGCAAGCATACAACGCGAACCGTAACTTGAATTCATTTATTACAATCGGTAAAATCAGCGGCGGTGAAACCGAATATGCAACTGATTTCCCTGTTTTAGCGCCAGGGGTGAACAGATTCACAAGAGGTACGGGCGTAAGCGTTTGGATTACACCGAGGTGGTGGCAGCTATGATACCGATTCTTTATGGTGATCAGACTGGATCAGATTTCCCTTACAATGGAATCGGACGGCTTGACGAAGCGATCTCATGCGTCATTACGGAAGACCTCGTTGGAGTTTACGAATTAGAATTAAAATATCCAGCAGAAGGAAGATACGCACATGAAATAATGATGGGCGGCACGATTGCAGCTTTACGGCCTTATGCAGATGGCAATGAGTATAAACGACAGGTTGAACCATTCAACATCTACAAAACGGTGATTGAAAACAATATAATCACTGTAAATGCGCATCATTTTTCATATCAGTTATCCGATGCAGTCGTTATCCCTTATGACAGTCATACGGCTACAGATGCCACTAAACTGTCAGACGCTTATAATTATTTAGGATACAATTCTATCGGGTCTGACGCTTACGCATATTGGAATATTGCGGCATTAGATGAGGTGTACGGTGAATTCAGAATAGAAACAGTCAAATCATTCAGGGAATATCTTTTCGATGATACATATTCACTCAAAAAAATCTACAATGTAGATATTTGGTTTAGACAGTATGGCATTTATTTCGGAACACGAGGTGAAGACAGGGGCGCGGAAATCAGGCCTGGGAAGAATCTTGCAGATTGGTCAATCGAATTTGATTCATCTGAAACATATAACGCAATCGTCCCATACTGGTATGGCCCTAATACGGGCGGTTATCTTGCCGTTGTTTCAAATCCGAGAATAATTAAACCGACTCCTGAGATTTTGCCTACAATTGCGAAAGCCGTTGATTTTACAAGCTATTTCAAAGAAGCGCCAACACAATCGGCACTGACTTCAGCCGCTACAAATTACCTTAACACAGTCAAACCGTGGGAACAATACAAGCATTTTGAAGTTGGCTTTTACCATGATACAGTCGGCGCGGATGTGATCGATTTAGGTGACATTGTTACTGTATATCTTGATAGCTTAGATGGCAACAGAACAAAAGTTCGTATTGTTTCGGTCAAGTATGACTCAATCATGGAAAAGTTCGTAGAAATCGAACTGGGAGATCCGCGCGAAGGTTACGCAGTCACATCAAGTGACGGGCTCCAGGCAACACGAAAGAATATGGCTTAAAGAGGGTGGAACATGAACACAGTTAAAGTTGAAAACTGCAAAACGCTGTTTATCGGGCGGCGCGGTGAAAACGAAGTCACCGAAGTCGTGTTTGACTTTTCCGAATGGCAGGCTGAATTTGGAAACGGCGTGATTGACCTGTTTGTCAAGCGCAATGGGGATTCTGCCGCTTATCCTGTTGTGCTTTCCGTTGACGGGACTGTTGCAACCTGGCTTGTCACCGCAACGGACACGAACGTTGCAGACTACGGCAAAGCAGAATATGTTTACACAGTTAACGGAAAGATTGCAAAGAGCGCTGTCTTTACGTTTTACGTTGCTGAGGACATCGGGCAGGCATCTGGCGAAGCGCCAGACCCTTATGAAGATTGGATTGAAACGCTGACCGGACTTGGTACAGAAACGCAGCTAAACGCACAGGCGGCAGAACAAAGTGCGAATGATGCCGCTGAGAGTGCCGCAAGCGCCGCAACTTCGGCAGATCAGTCAGAAGACAGCGCCGAAGATGCTGAAGCGTGGGCGGTTGGAGAACGAAACGGAGAACCCGTCACCGAAGGCGATCCGACCTATAACAATAACGCTAAATTCTGGGCTGGAAAAGCCATGACTGACGCACCTGTCACAAGCGTCAACGGCAAATCTGGCGATATTGTCCTCAACCTTGACGATATCCCAAACGGGGTTCAGTACGCCAGAACTACGCCTGCTCAGGTTCAGCAGATTGGAACCAATGCCGCCGACATCGCCGATATTGAAGAACTGATTCCAGCCGAGGCCAGCGCCAACAATAAATTGGCTGACAAAAACTATGTAGACAGCCGCGACCAAACGAACACAGACGCAATTGCCGCGATCAATGCAAAGATCCCACCTCAAGCAAGCGCCAGCAATCAGCTTGCCGACAAGATCCTTGTTAACACGAAGTTGATGGCTTACAGAAAAGCGACTGATCAGGACGCGATTGACTCCGCACAGGATGGCAAAATCAATGCCCTGACGAATTTGCTCAACAACAAGCAAACTAAAATCACCGCGAACGGCATTCTGAAAGGCAACGGGAACGGCGGCGTTTCTGCCGCTGTTGCTGGCATGGACTATCTGCCGACATCTGCCCTTTACGCTTACAGATCCGCAAACGCACAGGACGCAATCGACAATGCGCAGAATGATAACATCAACAAAAACACCGCCGCAATCAATACCATGCAGCCAGCCGCGACAGCCGCAGACATCGGCAAGGCGCTCATCGTCAAAACTGTTGCAGACGGCAAACCGACCTCCTACGAATACGGCGAAGCTGGAGGCGGTTCTTCGTTAACCGCCGGGGACGGCATCGACATTGCCAATGATGTTATCAGCAACACGCAAGGCATTGAGTACATTGTCGGCACACAGACGGCGGCAACGGCAAAGTGGACGGGCGCAAGCACGGATGAAACCCTCAAAGTCGGCAAAATTATTGCTTACTATCTGCCGTATGCTGGGGCTTCAACAGCGGCAACGCTGGCCCTGACGATGGGCAACGGCACGACAACGAGAGAGATTTCGTTGCAGTACAAGCCAAACACAACCGTCACAACGCAGTTCCCCGCTGGCAGTATCATCATCCTCGTTTATGACGGCACATACTGGCGAGTTAATGCATCCTATGACACCGACACAAACACCTATCCGACAGGGTACTGCGTCACAAATGGCTCTGTAGCCGCTAAAGCGGCAGCTTGTTCTTTCGGTTATCGTGGTGACACGAACTACTTCCCGTGCCTGTTCAGATACGCAAACACCGCCGCTGACGCCACGCTTGCGATAACCACCTACGCGCCTGATGCAGCGCCCATCTACGTCAACGGCGCGAGAACCAGCGCCACAAACACCTTTGGCGCTGGCGTGATCCTGTTCCTTTATTACAACGGCGCTTATTACTGCTACAATGACGGACGGTTCCCGATTCTGGTTGACGGCACGGTCACGAGCGTACAGGAATACGCTGCTGGGCTGCTGGTCAATTACCGCACAGCCAACGCACAGGACACAATCGACAACGGCAAACAGGCGAAAATCACAGCAAGCGGCATTTTGAAAGGTGACGGCGCTGGCGGTGTTTCTTCTGCTACTGCTGGTACTGATTACGCAACGCCGCAACAGGTAAGCGAAAAATATACGAAGCCCGCTGACGGAATTCCGTCAACTGACATGACCGCCGCCGTGCAAGCGTCTTTGAGTAAAGCAGAATCTGCTTTGCAAGCTGTTCCTGATACTTACCGCACCGCCGCCGATCAGGATGCCATTGATGCCTCGCAAAACATCAACATTAATGAAAACGCAAGTGATATTGATGACATAAAGAGCGCTGTTGACGGTGTTTCCCTGTTTGAAGAATACATGCCAGAAAAGTTTGAAGATACCCGCTACAACAGAAAAGTCACCATTTGCAAAAACAACATTACAATTGAAAAAACGGGTGCCGATTCGACAACTTATTGTCACTATAGCTTGTTTGGCCATAAATTTTTGGGCACAGGTAGCTCAGTACCAACGAGTCAGCTTACAGACGAAGATTTTATATCGTTTACCCCATATTCAGATGCTTTTATCCTCCAGAGATTTACAACAGTCGTTTCCTCATCCACATCAATATATTCTGTCATTACTAAAAACCCGGAAACAGAAGAAATAAAAAGTGTACAAGGATTAAATTCAAAGTTTGGAACAACAAGAACTGCAAATATGTTTGAATTGCTCCCGGATATACTATCAAACGGGAATTTCGGACTTGTGTTCACCAGCATGAGCAATCAGCATGATGCAGAAAAATTCTGGATTAAAACCACGATGCGCCCCGTTCTCGCCGTTATAACGAACAATGTTCTGGCTACATACAAGGCAAATAAAGCTTATGCAGTAGGCGATGTACTTTTTGTTGCTGGAACTCTTTATCGTGTAACTGCCGCAATTGCAAACGGTGCGCAGCTTATACCAAACACTAACATCGCTAAAACCACAGTTATCGAATTAATAAACTTGTCTAACTCATAAGGAGGATGAAGTATGAAGTACGCTATCATCAAGTGCATCAACGGCAATTATTCTGTCCACGCTGAAGGCATCTCCGCTCTCGAAAACGCAAAGACCAACTTCCACGGCTTGTGTCAGATGCTCTGGAACGCGCCCGATGTGCTGACCGCTCATGTAGCCATCGTTGACGAACAGCTTGACGCCGTTGACGGCTACAAGGAGTACATCCACCATGAGCCACAGCCCGAAACCACTGATGGCGAATGATGGACGATGATGACGAAAAGAGCCTGTCAGGGCTTTTGACGGAGGACGAATGATACACGATTTCGACTTCAGGGGCGCGGCAGAAATGCCGCGTCCTTACGATCCAAAAGACTATGGGCTTCCAGTATGGCGGGATGAAGATCACCTGCCGCCCGAAACTGCGAAAGCAGAAGAACCGCAGAAGGCTGAAATCATGAGCGCAGACGTCGCAAAGCAAAAGCTATGCGCGTGGGCCATGTCTCAGGTAGGATATAGCGAAGGCGAAAACAATAGCAACCGCTATGCAGAGACTCCCGGCCTTTCAGAAATGTATGGCTGGACGCCGCAGAATCAGCCGTGGTGCGACGTGTTCGTGGACAGCGGATTTATTTCCTGTTTCGGCCTTGCTGCTGCTTGTGCTATGACGTATCAGCGCATGGGTGAGGGGAGCGCACTGTGCAGACAGTCAGCGCAGTATTACAAAGACAACGGCGCTTTCTTTCAAACGCCCGAAATCGGCGATCAAGCGTTTTTCTTCTCTGCCGGTGATATTAACCACACCGGAATCGTTGTGCGTGTTGACGGCGGTTCTGTGCATACTGTAGAAGGCAACAGCAGCGACAGCGTGGCCGAGCGCGTGTATAGCGTGAACGACGGCAACCGCATTGCTGGCTATGGTCGGCCCAATTGGGCAATCGTGAGCGGGGAAAACATTGTTCTTCCGCCCGCTGACCATATTGTCGATGACGGCAAAAAGGACGATGAACAACGCACCTATACGCTTTCAATGCCGTATCTGAGCAAGGGCAGCAGCGGTGATGCCGTTTGGGTACTGCAAACGCTTCTGCAAGCGCACAACATTTCCGTCGGGCCGTTCGGCGCGGACAAAGACTTCGGCACCGACACGGAACTTGCTGTGCGTCAGTTCCAGCGCAAACACGCCTTGCAAGCGGACGGCGTTGTTGGTCCGGAAACAGGTGCAAAGCTGTTCGGCGGGGAAGTGTATTTGCCAGAAGAAAATGAACCAGCACCAGAAGTAAGCAGCTTTTGGAATAGCCTTTTGGAAAAAATCAAAAGGCAGTGATGAAAGGAGCACACATCATGAACATTCCTGAATTTGCGACCGTTGCGGGAATCGTTGTTATCTGCTATCTCATCGGCATGGGCGTTAAAGCGTCGGCACTTGATGACAAATGGATTCCGCTTATCGTCGGCATTTGCGGCGGGTGCCTTGGCGTTGTCGGTATGCTGACCATGCCAGAATTCCCGTCGAATAACTACATTGACGCTATTGCCACCGGCATTGCCAGCGGCCTTGCTGCAACGGGTGTGCATCAGATCGGCAAGCAGCTCAGCGAATAATTAAAACAGGAGGTCACGTGCATGAACGATGACCAGATCAAAATGCTTGTCGAAGCTGACCAGCGCAGCAAGAGCAACACGCACAGAATCGACAAACTTGAAGAACAATACGAAATCTTAAACAAGCTCAGCACGTCCGTTGAAGTCATGGCAACAAAGCTTGACGCGATGAACACCAGCGTCCAGCGTGTCGCGTCGCAAGTGAGCGAACAGGCAGCGAAGCCCGCCAAGCGCTGGGAAGCGATTGTCGAAAAAGCGCTGTTGCTCGCTGTTGCTGCTGTCGTTGGTTATGTGCTGACTCAGATCGGCTTTAACATTTAATAGCTATTGCATAGCTGTTACATAGTAAACGCCGCAAACCGTTGAAAACACACGGGTCAAATTTGAATGGCATTCAAGAGGTCAGCGGTTCGATCCCGCTTATCTCCACCAAACAGGAAGCCGGGAATCGTTGTAAATCAACGGTTCCCGGCTTTTTCTGTTTTCTGCCCAAAATCGAAAAGGCGAGTAAAACGGGGTGCTATTGCATAGTTGGTTACATAGTGCTTTTTATATCACGTCTGTGATTTTCTGCAGGTCAGCGATGTCTACATCCTGATAATAGCGCAGCATCTCGGCGCTGGCGTGGCCGATTAGTTCAAGCTTGTCTTTATCAGCACCGTCAACACGCTTCATCAATGTTGCGAACGTATGGCGGCAGCTATGCGGAGTCAGCCGGTGACGCTTGACGCCGCCAGCTATTTCGACAATCGGGTTATCAATGCCGATTGCTTCAAGAGCGGGATAAAAAACATTTTCGGTGAAGTCCTTCAAGCTGTACGGCTTTCCCGCACTGTCAGCAAATAACGGCCCGCCTGACGCTGCTGCTTGCGCTATAAGCGGCGCGATCTTCGGCGACAGTGTAACAACACGGTTCTTTCCTGCCGCCGTTTTAGCGCCGCCTGTGAGCGTTTTGCGGGCAGCGTCATAGTCAGACGCTTGCAGCGCCAAAAACTCGGACGGGCGAAAGCCCGTGTAGATCATGCAATAGATTTCTTCTGCGTGCGGTATTTTGCCGCACGCTTTTTTTATTTTCTCGATTTCTACGTCCGTAAAGCTTGAGCGATGCGCGGCGCTTTCACCTTCGGCAATCAGGAACGGCGCAAGGTTCAGATTGTCTGGAATGACCTTGCGCGGTATGCCGTATTTGTAAACCAAACCGCACACCGCTTTCATGTTCACACGCGTTCTTTTCCCGCGCGGACAATCGTCAACACATTCTTGCAGGTCATCAACGTCAATCTCGGACATGCGCATGCCGTACAGCGGCGCAAAATACTTGAACGCGGCCTTGTAGCAATCGAGCGTCGACTTCCCCGCTCTGTGCGTTGGTAGCCACTTATCATATAATGCTTTGAATGTAATAGCTTTCTTTTCTTCCTTGCGCGGGTCGGCCAGCAAGATCGGGACGGCGGCAATGGCATCTTTTTTGCGCTCAAAGACACGGGAGCGGGTTTTGCGGTGACGCTTGCCGTCGTTATCCGTGTAATAGCCGAGCGTCACGGTTAGCATGTATTTACCATTGTCCAGTGATTTAATAGTGCCTTGACCGTTGCCGCGTTTCTTGACGCTGTGCTTGAGCACGACAGCACGCCCGCAAGCCGGGCAGAAGTTCGCGCCGATCGGCAGCACAGCGCCGCAGCGTTTACAGTTCTCCATTGCTTCACATCTTCCGAGTCGTCATCCGTAAATGGGTGGCGGCAATTTCTTTTTCATAATGACTTTGCCGAGGTAATAAAGGTCTTGCACAGACTCGCGTGGAATCGTCAAATTCGCCGCTTCACGCTTTGGATTTGCTGACAATAGATAAATACTGCCATCAATGCTTGGCGCGTACTGTTTGACGTATATGCCGCCCTGATACGCAAATACACCGACTTCCATGTCATCAAGTGCAACGTCTTCTGATACATAGATCATTTGCCCGTCATGAATATATGGCTCCATGCTGTCGCCCGACACTGTAAGACAATATGAAGCGGCACGCGGCGTGTCTGCTGTGCGCGGTATATCTTCATAGTCCTGCCCGGAGATCATGCCGTCACGGCCCGCTGCTGGGCTGTACAGGTAATGACGGATTGTCCCATAGTCAATGACTTCTGCTTTCTTCGGCGTTGCTACGCGCTCTGCTTCTGCGTCCATCACAACATCAACGACGTGCCGCCCGTGCTCATCCAGCGCGGAATATTTCTCATCCAGTGCGCTTTTGCCGCCGTATTTCGTGCCGTGCATGTCATCCGTCTGCCCGAACAAATAATCAATAGTGACTCTGTACTTCTCCGATACATCAATGAAAAACTGCACTTTAGGCTCGTTTGCCCCGGTTTCATACCCGCTGTATGTGGTTTGCGGGATGTTGAACTGTTCTGCAAATTCTCCTTGTTTTAATTTAAGCGCTTTGCGCAATGCTTTCAAATTTAACATAAGCATTACCTCCCATAAAACACTATAAATAGATTTTTACGTTAAGTCAATAATTTTTTTCGGAAATCTCGTAAATTTCTATTGACATAACAGAAAATCTGTTGTAATATAATCGCGTAACGAGAAAGCTGTTACGGCATCGCAGATGTGAGAGGAGAACGAACATGAAAAAAGTTTTTCACTTTACAAGCCGCGTGGGACATGGTTCGTCAGTCATTCGTAAACATGCCGTACAACACGGAAAGCACCGTTCCGGTGAAGTGAGGGGGGAGAAGACATGGACAGTCTTCTGATTGAGCGCATGAACAAAGCAATGAAGCGCATCGGCGGGCCGCTGGCAGTGCTTGAGCTGCCGAAGGACGTTCGGGATGCAATCGCAAACTGCGAGGACTACGAAACACGGGTTATCATGCTTGAGTTTGTCGCTGACAGACTCGGCAAGTGAACAAGGGGGAGGAACTACAATGCGAAACATTATCGACTTTATTTGCTTTCTGCTGATCCTGCGGGAACCTGAAATTTACGACGATTAACAGCGATTCGGTTTCGCTCTGGGCTTCCGATAAAACAAAAAGCCCATTCCCAAAGCTGAATTGAAACGCGGTCTGGGCTGCACGTCTGAGCTTTTCCGGGCTGACACCACAGATACGGCAAGCACCAGCTCCCCACGCCAATTCAGCGACGAAAGCCACAGCGGCGGGAAACGCTTTCCCGGTGGCAGAATACACACGCGAAGTGCAAGCGCCGGACTCACGCCCCGCCGCATCTCAAAACGAAAGAAGGTGAACAAATGCCGCGAGTCAACATTGAAGCAGAACGCGCACGGCTACAGATGACCAAAGCCGATATGTGCCGGGCGCTTGGCGTAACGGACAAGACCTACCGCGAATACATCAGCGGCGGGACTATTCCGTCGCCGAAGCTTGAGAAGCTGCGCGAGATCACTGGCAAGTCCATTGATTATCTGCTCGGCTTTGTAGAGTAAGGAGGAATGACATGACACTTGACGAACTTGCCGCGCTGTCAGTTGACGTGCTCACACCTGCGCAGATTGCGCCGATCCTGAGACTTGACGCCGACACGATACGCGGACAAGCGCGAGATTGTCCCGAACGGCTGGGCTTTCCCGTTATCGTCGCAAAGAGCCGGGTAAAAATCCCGCGTGCAGCGTTTTTGAAGTTCATGCGGGGAGAATGTGCAGAAGGAGTGAAACCACAGTGAACGAGCAGGAAACCGCCGTAGAACAGGAACAGGATTTGAACTTTGTCATTGATGATGACAGCAAGGCCGAGTGGGCGCTTGGCAAGATCAAAGAAGCGCAGGAAGAACACGACAGGCTGATATTGCTTGTAGACAAGCAGCAAGCCGCACTTGATGAGCGCCGCGCACAGATCGACAGACAGCTTGAGCGAGACACCGAATATCTCAAGTATTTGCTGTCTGCGTACATGAACAGCGTGAAGTGCAAGAGCACGAAAACGCAGGACACCTACCAGCTTTTGAGCGGGAAGCTTGTGCGCAGACACGCGACGATTGACTACGACGTTGACAATGCGAAGCTTGCCGCATGGCTACAGCAGAACGGACACACAGCGCTTGTGAAAACGGAGATCAAACCGATGTGGGCAGAAGTCAAGAAGCTTCTGAACGGCGACCCGACAACCGGCGCAGTCATGCTTGCCGACACCGGCGAGCTTGTAGAAGGCATCACGGCAAATCAAACTGCTGAGAAATTCAGCATCAAATTCAATTAAGGGAGGACAAAAGAAATGAGTCTCACAGTAAACGGAAGCAGCGCAACCAGCATTGAACCTATCGAGGAAGGAACCCATCTCGGCGTGTGCAATATGCTTGTCGACCTCGGCATGCAGTACAACGAAACGTACAAGAACAGCAGCCGCAAAGTTTTGATCGGCTGGGAAATCCCCGACGAAACGATCGAGCTTGACGATGGCCCGAACCCGCGCCAGATCAACAAGCGCTACACCGCGAGCCTGAACGAAAAAAGCATGCTGCGTTCTGACCTCGCTGCATGGCGCGGACGTGACTTCACGCCTGAGGAACTTGCCGCGTTCGACCTGCGCAACATTGTCGGCGCTTCTTGCCTGATTAATGTGATCCACAAGGAAAGCAATGGCAAGACTTATGCCAACATCGGAAACATCATGGCGCTGCCGAAGGGCATGGCAAAAGGCAAACTGTCTGAGCCTGCTGTTATCTTCGATTTGGACACTGATCCCGTCGAAGACGTGGACAAGCTGCCGAAGTGGATCGGCGACATCATCAAAAAGAGCGAGACCTACCAGCAGCGCATTACTCCCGCTGTTGCTCCTGCTGATGGCAGCACGAACTTTGTCGAGCTGGATGACGCGGACGGCGAACTGCCGTTTTGATGGAGGGCTGAAAAATGAGCGAAGTGCAAAAGATTTTGAAAGCGCTTGCCGAAGCGCTGCACGACCGGCAGATTTGCGAGGACGGCTGTGATTGCCTTGCACAAGCGCTGAACGGCGTCCCGCCTGAGTATCACATGGAAGCTTTCAAGGCGCTTCTCGGCATCGAGGACAATCCGTTTTAAGGAGTGGGCCGTATGGCTGCTAAAAAAGATCGTCAAGGCTTCGTGCTGTATCACGATATACGAAAGCCGCTTGAACTGCTTGACGATGCACAGCGCGGGAAGCTGTTTCTTGCGATTCTTGACTACAGCGAACACGGCATGCTGCCTGACTTCGATGATGCAGTTATAGACATGGCTTTTGCGTTTATCCAGAACTTTATTGATCGAGATGCAGACGCTTACAAAGACAAATGCGAAAAGCGGGCTATTGCTGGAAGCAAGGGCGGAAAACAGCGTGTAGCAAATCAAGCAAATCAAGCAAATGCTACTTTTGCTTCAACAATTCAAGCAAATCAAGCAAACGCAAGCAAATCAAGCCAACATGAACATGAACATGAACATGAACATGAACATGAACTTGAACTTGAACAGGATAAGAAGAAGCGCAAGCGCTTCACGCCACCCACGCTTGAAGAAGTCAAGGCGTATTGCGAGCAGCGACAAAGCAGCGTTGACCCGGTTCAATTCTTTGGGTATTACACCGCCGACCCAGAACGGCAATGGATAGACGCAAAGGGGAACAAGGTCACAAACTGGAAAGCAAAAATCCTCACGTGGGAGAAGTTTGACAAGCCATCGGCGAAGCGCATGAACAAAACCGAGCAGTATGTTGCGAGCATGCGAAACGAGAACCACAAGCACACACCCGAAGAAATGAAAAAGCTGATGGATGCTTTGAACAAGATTTAAGGTGGTGATTGAAACGGCGACGAACACACCATGCAGATACTGTGAGTTTAGGACACTCGGCTGTCATTCCAACTGCAAGCTTTACGGTGAATTTCGGGCGCTGCGGGAAGAAGAATATGCCCGCAATGAAATGAACGTGAAAATCAATGATGTGTTCAAAGGGAAAGCAAGACGCAGAAGGAAATGAAAAGCGCCGCTCTCCGATGTGCGAGATCGGGGAGCGGCACAGACAAAGGGAAAAAGGAGTATTGCTGAAATGAATGATAGCATTAAATTCAACGGTTTGCAAGCAAGAGAGCATATTAAAAGCGGTGCTTTTGCCGTTCTCGCCGCTGCGCGTGTCGCAGTTGAAGCGATCAAGGAAAGCGAAACGGCGAAAAAAGTCTGCGCTGGCATCCTCGCCGCGCTGGTGCTGATCCTGACGGCGCTTGTGTCGTTCCGCGTTGCTGAGTCAAGAGAAGCGGCAAAATATGAAGCGTGGAAAGAACGTTTCGTGAATGACTACATCAGCCAGCGTGAAGCAGAAGAACGCGGCATGCCGATTGACCCACGCGAAGAACTGAGGAAGTCAGAAATTACCGCTATAGCGCAATTTATCCGGGGCGTGCGACGTTTTAACTATTCGACCAATGACTTCATCACCGCTGTGTGGGGCATGGATGCACGCAAAAGAAACCCGGCATATCCCGGCACGTTGATTGAAGTGATCCAGCAGCCCGGCCAGTGGCTCGGCTATAGCAGCGACACGGAAGTCACGAAAGAAGATTATGCGACAGCAGAAAAAGTGTGGAACGCAGTTTTCAATGCTGACCATCCAGAAGTGAGCAGCGATTTTGTCTATGCGAGCTTTGAAGCTGAAGGAATCACGTTGCGCGATACGTGGGAAATTTCGACGCGCACGCACTTCTGGCGCTGGGAGGGGTAAGAACATGGGCGAGCGGTTAAAAACAGGACACCGGCTCGGAAAATGCCCGTTCTGCGGTGGCTCTGTGTCAATGTACGAAATGGGAGATGATGGCTGGCGGTGGTATTACATCGCCAGCGGCAAAAAAGACAAAACGCGTTGCCGCTGCCGCGTTTTTATGGAGTCGGAAAAGTTTGCCGACGGCGCGAGCGAAAAAGAAACGCTCGCTATTAGGATGGCGCTTGTTGAGAAATGGAACAGGAGGGCTTTGTGATGCGTGGCGGGCGACGTCATTACATTGACATGACTGGCCGAGATTACGGACGGCTGCATGTGCTATACAGAGCAGAGCAGCACGAACTGAGCACAGACATTCGGCCCATGTGGGTCTGTAAATGCGCATGTGGTAGGACAACAGTTGTGCTCGGTGCAAATCTCAGATCAGGTTTAACACGTTCGTGCGGTTGTCTGCGCCGCGAAAGAATCATGCAGTACAACGCACGCAGGAAGAAAGCGGGGGCATAAGCATGACAGAAACAGAAAACCAGAAGCGGCGCATTTTTGACTACATGCTGGCCGGGAACGCAATCACTCAGCGGCTTGCGTCCGAGCTTTTTGACTGCGACAGGCTCGGCGCCCGCATATGGGACTTGAAGCACGACGGTGTGCCGGTGCAGTCAGAATTTGAATACAGACTTGATGAAAAAGGAAAGGTTGTGAAGAAATGGAAAAAGTATTGGATTCCTCGCTCATAAGGGAAACAAGCATTATTGAACGCAACAGCAATGGCCTTTATGATCTGCGCATTACTGCACCGGGCGGCGCTGTGCTGCTTGAGGTTCACAATATCCGGCTTGAGCGCTGCCTTGAGCTGATGAAATCGCGGTTTGAAGGAGCGCGGCGCTGATGTACGAAATCGGGGACAAGATCACATTCACGCCGACAGCGGTCTTTGCTGCTGACAACGGGCAGGAATCGTCACGCGTCAGGAACGAGCGCAATCTTGTGACCGGCGTTGTGATTGCGGTCAACAAAGCGCACAGATGGTTCCGTGTGGAATACAAACCGAAGTATGACCGCGAGCAGCACGAATGTTTCAAGTTTTAGGGGGACTGGGTATGTCGAAACGAAAACACGAACGGAAGAACCCGCGCAGCATACCGCGCACGCAAGCAGACTGTGACCGGGAGTGGCGTATTGGCTGCATCGAAGGGCTGCGGCTCATGGAAGCAATTCTGCTGCGGGTGCTGATTGACAAGCACGCTGACGAAATCGACCTTGAAAAGCTCTGGGGGGAGCTGACAAGCTACACGACGCAATGGGCAAACGGTAATCTGTCTGCTGCCGATCTGCGCCGCTCGCTGGCCGAGGAAGACAAAATACACCTGCTGGATGGCCCGTCAAAAGCAATTGCTGTTGGTGGTGACTATGAGAGATAAATTGCCGCGAGACATACAGCAGCAATGTTTGTGGATTGTCCGAGGATATGAGCGATGCCGCAAAGAATACAACGAGCGACGGCAGGACATTCTTGATGCTGGCGGCGAGAACTATACGACTTACACCGTCAAAGGCGAAGAACGCCGCGCTTATATCACCGGCAGCCACAATGCAACACGAACGACAGAAGAACGCGAATTGCAGCTCGAAAGCCTTGAAAGCACGCTTGCTTATAGGCAGATGCGAGCCGTAGAACATGCGCGGGACAGAATCGGCGTGGGCTTGCCTGAAATGATGGCTGACTATCTGCGCTCGGCTATTATAACGAACTGCATGGACGGCAGGAAATATCCGTTTGAGCGTCTGTACACTGTCGGGATCAGCAGGCGCAGTTTTTACAGATACCGCGAAGCGTTCTTTTACGACATAGCGAACGAGCTGGGGCTCTTCTAAATGAAAATCGGGTTAATTGACGTTGATGGGCATCACTTTCCGAACCTTGCGCTGATGCGGATCAGCGCGTGGCATAAAGCGCAAGGCGATGAAGTGGTCTGGTGGTGGTCAGACTTTGAACACTATGACATTGTATACATGAGCAAGATATTTTCTGACGCTTATTCACCAGACATACCGGAACCGATGAACGCGGACAAGGTTATCAAAGGCGGGACAGGGTATTGTATCAGTTTGGGCGACGACGGAAAAGAACACTTTGACCAGAGCAAAAATCAAACGCTCCCGCCTGAGATAGAAAAAATGTTTCCTGACTATTCAATCTATCCGCAGTTCGATTTTGCTGTTTCCATGACTTCTCGCGGATGTCCTCGCGGCTGTTCCTTCTGCCATGTTGCCGCCAAAGAAGGGCGGTGCGCTCAGAAGGTCGCAGATGTTTCCGACTTCTGGACTCCTGATCTCGGCAAAGACGAGATAAGAATACTCGATCCTAACATCACAGCTTGCCGCGAAAAGCGCGATCTTATGCGGCAGTACAGGGAGACAGGTGCGATGTTAGATTTTACTCAGGGACTTGATATAAGGCTCCTGAATGATGCCGATATAGACGATATAAATCATATGCGGCTTCGGACGTTGCATTTTGCGTGGGACAATCCAAAAGACGATTTGGAGCAGAAGTTCCGAAACTTTGCAAAAGGGTTCAGGAGAAAATCAAACATCGGTATGGTTTACTGTCTGACCAACTTTGAGGACGTTTCCGTGGAGGAACATATCCAGCAAGCGCTTTACCGAATTTATAGCTTGCGGGACATGGGCTACGATCCGTATTGCATGATCTATGATAAACCTCACGCGCCCAGAAGAATACGCGACTTGCAGAGATGGTGCAATAACAAAATCATATTCAAAAAGGTTTCCCGCTTTGAGGATTATACAAGTAAAAAGGGGTAATGATGTACAACAAATACCACGCGATCAAAACAGGAAAAAGCGCGAGCAGGAAAGAAGCAAAGCGTAAGTTTGAGCTTGAGCTTGCCGAGCGTGCTGGAATCATTTCCGACTTGCGTTGCCAAGTGCCGTATGAATTGATCCCGACGCAGAGATGGCCCGATACTGTCGGCCCACGTGGCGGGATCATAAAAGGCAAGGTAAGAGAACAGTCCTGCGTCTACAAAGCCGACTTTGTTTATATTCGGGACGGCAAGCTTGTAGTCGAAGACTGCAAAGGATTCAGGACAAAAGAATACATCATCAAGCGAAAATTGATGCTGTGGGTGCATGGCATCGAAATCTACGAAACATAAGGAGAGAAGTTTATGGCTGAATACATATTGCGAGATCAAGCAATCATAGCTGTGACGGGCGCGAAGCTGCCTGATGTGTCTGCAAGCGGTTTGCCTATTGCGAATGGAAAGCGAAGCGTGACGGATTGCGTCAGGCGCTTGAAAGAACATGGAAAGAGCGAAACGGCAATCGCAAAATGGCAGATGAACGTAATACATTCCTCGTGATTATGAATTTGTTTTATGATGCAAAGAAAGAGCAGGAGGGCGAGTGATGGACGAATGTAAAAACTGTGCGAACGCTGACAACGAGTACTGCTTTGCTTGTGAAAACGGAAATCAATTCAAGCCCATCACCAACGCCGACCGCATCCGAAGCATGAGCGATGAGAAGTTGGCACGATGGATCGCACTCCATCCTTGCTTGCCGAGTTGTCCTGCGCAAACGGAAGAGTGTTTTAAGACATCAAAGTTTGAAAGCTGTACAGAGCGGTGGCTCGACTGGCTACGGGAGGAGATAAGCGAATGAACATCAGCATACTTTGCATCGGCTCAACGATTATCGGCATCGTTCTTGGCTTTGTTCTTGGGAGGTGGGGGTAAACGACAGCTAAACAATATCTGAACAGGGTTCGCCGAATAGACAAAGAGATTGCAGCTTTGCTTCGTCTGGTTCAGTCTACACGGGCAAGCCTTGAAACCATCACGCAGAACTATAATTCAGACGGTGCGCAGTCAACGAAGAATCCGCATAAGTTTGACAGGCTGGTTGAACTTGAATCGTTAGTTGATGCGAAGATTGACGAGCAGATTGCTTTGAAGTCGGAAATTATCACAACGATCATGAAGCTGTCGGACAGAAGGCAAAGGCTTGCGCTGATGGAATACTATGTGGAAATGAAAACATGGGAACAGGTTGCGGTTGATATGAACTATTCGTGGCGGCAGATCATGAACATTCACGGACACGCGCTGAAGGAGGTTGAACGTTGCCTGAACAGTTAGCTTTCAATAGTTTACAGATGTGGGAGAATAGAGAATAAATGAAATTACTCAACGGCGATTGCCTGAAGTTGATGAAGCAGATCCCGGATCATTCTGTGGATATGGTACTGTGCGATCTTCCGTATGGGGTTCTAGATATGGCGTGGGATGAGCGTATTGACGGTAAAAGACTTTTCAGTGAATACAAGAGGGTCTGTAAGCAAAATTCTAACGTGCTTTTATTCTGCCAGATTGAGTTTGCTAAGTATTTGATGGAGTCTACTTTTGCTTCAGAATTCTCACATTGCTTGATTTGGGTGAAGAACAATAAAACGAGATTCAAATCCGCTCAGCATCTTCCCGCGTCTCAGTACGAAATGATCCTTTGTTTTAGGCTAAATAAATACAGCAATCGCGGAAATCATAAGGAATTGCGAGATTATTTCATGAAGGAACTTGAAAATAGCGGTTACACCGTCAAGCAGTTGAAAGAGATGATACCAAACTATTCTGCCCATCATTATTTCACGTATCAAAACGACTTCAGGATTCCCACAGAACAGAGTTATACGCGCTTACAAGAGATTACAAGCTGTTTTACAAAACCATACGAAGAAATAAAACAGGAGTTTTTGAGCGAAAAGCATAATCTCTGCACATTCAATCCCGGCTTTTTGGAAAGCGACATTCTTTACGATACTTTAGATGAGCCACGTGTGCATCCAACGCAAAAGCCAGTCAGCCTTCTTGAAAAGCTTATCAAAGCATATTCGAATACAGGCGAAACCGTACTGGATAACACAATGGGCAGTGGATCTACAGGCGTTGCGTGCGTGAACACAGGACGAGACTTTATCGGGATTGAACGCGACAATAATTACTTTCAAATTGCAGAAGCGCGGATTTATGGCACAAATGCCGAATCGGCAGAGCTGCCATCTCGTGAGCGTTATGATCTGCAAATCAGGAACCACACAGCGCAAACAAGTCTGTTCGACTGAAAGTGTTCATGGAATTTCATAGTATTTTATGATAGTATGTTAGTAGCGGCGAAGCCGCTAAACACAAATCGTCCTACGGGCGTGAAGGAGGGGCTATGCCTAAAACTTGTTGGTGTTGCGGAAAAGAAGCAACAGAATTTCCACCTGTGGTTTTCATGGTATG
>Ga0326513_10000745_pt1 | contig 27679 bp, 19 predicted proteins | sample 2_2465_0518_D_FD_203654 | JGI IMG/M metagenome (GOLD analysis project Ga0326513, IMG submission 203654) | Bovine rumen microbial communities from UC Davis, California, United States - 2_2465_0518 | ecosystem: Host-associated > Mammals > Digestive system > Stomach > Rumen | place: USA... | reverse complement strand
CATCAAGGGCCTCATTGATTGTGCGGAAAGTATAAACGTCCGGCAAAACGACATAATCCTTGAAAGCAGAAGGACTGACATATAATTTTTCGAAATATTCAAAAACTACCGGGTCGCCATTGACACCAAAGTCAATAACCTTAGTAACATCGGCATCAACGACTTTTAGATTAGAGGTAAGCAACTGATAGAACGGATGCGGTAGGTTAGACACTTCGACACTATACACACCTGTACGTAATCTGATTTCTTTAGGACCATCGAATTTATAAACATATCCTTCCTCGTTAAGATTAGTGAATGTGAATACCGCTTGCTGGAGGTCATCTAAGGTTGCAACCGTCGGTTCGATAGTTACGACATATAATGGTTTTGCTGCAAATACTATATCATATTTACCATCTTCTTTAGCACTGATTACTGACTCCTTGAGTTGGTAATCATTTACATTGAGAGCCTCGATTTTATATTTTACACCGGTTTCTAAAACAGCAACATAATCGCCTGTTTGACGATTGATAATATATTCAGGTTGGTAGATTTTATCATCAGGTAATGTAAATGCAAATTCAACTTTGCCTAATTGCTCAGCCGGCAGACCACTAACTACACCTGTCAGAGTAACAAGGCTTACGCTACTAATAGCGATGTCAAATTGTTGTTGTTCATCGGTTAAAACGACAATACTTTCTGACGAAACGATATAGCCATTAGCATTAGCAAGACTTACCTTATATTCATAGCCAAGAGGCAATCCTTCGACAACGTAAGTATCAAGGTCAGGTTTGACGTTAACAGATTGTCCGGTACTTGTATTGGTGAAAACCAACTCATAATTGTCAGGAATAGATTTTGGTGCTACGACACGACCGGTCAGGGTTGCCATCTTAGCCGGTGTGCGAACGATGCGTGCAACTACGAGTTTTTCGTCAATACCATAAAAGCGATGCTTGCCTGTTTCGCCGATATAGAAAGTGAGTTTTTCAATTTTCGCAGCGTTGGTAAATTGTTGCTCGACCACTTCGCCTGACGGACTTTTGAGAGCATAGGTTTCGGCATTGCCGTTTGAACCTACATAATATTCCACTTTATCGCCAGACTCAAAAGTTTGTTCGATATATACCTCCGGTGTACTACCGGCATTAGAATAGATATATCCTGAATAAACATTACCATCAGCATCTTTGAGCGATTTTCTATCGTAGCAAGTGAGGCTTTCATTGGTAGTACGCAGGCGGTGATTGCTCTTGCCGGCACCATTGAAATAGAAATTGCATGATTCAGAAGCCGTGATATTGGAAATAGTAACACCTGTTGAACCTGGTTCGGCATCCGGAAACCAACTATTGATTTCTTCAACAGTGAGCATGTTTTGATAGTCGGCAAATTGTTGGGCACCAAAGTCCCACACTTGGGTTTGCTGTGCACTGACTACCCAAGCCGACAATAGAATTGAGAGAGATAAAAATAAACGTTTCATGTTATAAAGATTTTAAAAACTAAAAGACTAAAAAAAACAGCGTTGAAATTCGATTAGAACTTAACGCTGCAAAATTACACAAATAAATTGGAAACAATGTAAATTATTTTTCGCAAAATATGCGACATTTTCGCACTGACTGCATTACACTGTCATTATTTCTTTTTCTTTGGCAGCGAGCAGTTCGTCAACCTTTTTGATATATTGGTCGTGGAGTTTTTGCACCTCTGCTTCGGCATCTTTTTCTGCGTCTTCAGGCAAACCTTCTTTCTGCAGTTTTTTGAGTTTTTCGATTGCTTCACGACGTGCATTACGAATACTAACTTTTGAGTTTTCGCCCTCGCCACGACATTGTTTTACAAGGTCGCGACGACGTTCTTCGGTCAGAGGAGGAATAGTAAGGCGAATTACCTCACCGTTATTTGACGGAGCAAAACCGATATTAGAATTGATGATAGCCCTCTCGATTTCTCCAATCATCTTTCTATCCCATGGTTGGATAGCAATAGTACGAGCGTCAGGAGTAGTAACGGTAGCGACACTTGTGAGCGGTGATAGTTGACCATAATACTCAATACGTATAGGGTCAAGAATACGAGCACTCGCTTTTCCGGCTCTAATATGTGCTAATGTATCGTCCAAAAACAATATAGCACTTTCCATTGATTCACGCGCCTGGTCTTGGTACAATTTAGGGTCTTCCATGATTATATATTTTTTTGTTAATTTACTTAAACGCCTGCAAAATTACTATTTTTTTTGAATAAAACAAATATAATCAGCAAAAAAAGAAAAAAACAGATGAAAACAATGTTGAAAAACAATTGACAATATTTATGAAAAAGATATGAAACAATTTGAAAACAACAGAAAAAACAATAGACAACAAAAAAACTGAAAACTATAGAAAAACAATAGGAAACAATTTATTACTAATTCATGTTTCACAAGTACGACAATGTATCACACATTATATGAGCGAATCTTGTTTAAACAGATTCAAAGGCTAAAAACCTCATAGCGATTTCATGTCAATAGAATCTATGAATAACCAAGTCTTCTTTTATTTTTGATTTTTCGGGTGTATCGAACACCCCGAAAAATCAGGTTCAAAAAGCATAATATTGTATGACCTAATGCTATTAAAAGGCAACCCCTATGGGGTATAATGTACTAAACTTTTCCACTTTTATTGACTCTATAAAGTATGGCTCACAAAATTTGTAGATTTATCTCGCTGACGAATCTGTGTTATTCTGTTAAATCTGTTATATCTGTGGTTAATTATGATTACATTAGTTCCATAAGTGTATTGATGGTAATTAATATCATCGCATACGGCGTTAGCGTTTAATGTTAATGAGATCCCATGAAAAAATACTTCAATAGGCATTTTTTCGACTTATAACCAACTGATTATCAGATGCAGATTTTGGACAAAATGACTTTTTAAAGTAAACTCATAATATAGCCGAATTGACAAATATGGCTTCGAACGTGGCAAAAAAATTATAGATTTTGCGTTATCGCGTTCTGTGTAAATCTGTTTAATCCGTTAGTTCTGTGGTTGATATAGTTAATCAAGTTGATGGAGTTGATTTTATTGATTAAATTGTCATTACATTGATTATGTTGATTTTATCGATTAAATTGTCATTACATTGATTAAGTTGATTTTATCGATTAAATTGTCATTACATTGATTACATTGATCGGATAGAAAATTCGCAGCCGCAATATTGTTGGTTGTAGAAGTTATATTCTTTCAGTAGTTCGTTGCGTCGTTGTTGCAGTCCGTTTTTGCGCCAGTTCTGCGCCCAAAAATGCACATTGTCAAATTGCGATGCCGCCCACTCTCCCGCCGCATTGATCTGGTCGAGATTTTTCCAACGTGACGATGCAAGTGTGGTAGCAAACCATGATATGCCCTGTTGATTGGCTTGATTAGCAGTCGCTAACAAGCGATAACGAAAACACATCTCGCAACGTTTACCTCGCTCGGGTTCTGCTTCTAATCCTGATATATACGCACTCCATGATTGATGATCATAGTCGCCATCAATCCAGCGTAGGTTCAAACTCTCGGCATGTCGTTTGCTCTCGTTTTTACGAATCTCATACTCCTCTTGCGGATAGATATTAGGATTGAAATAGAATATCACAGGTTCGATATCATGCTGTACCAGCCATTCGACAATAGCCGACGAGCATGGAGCACAGCAGGCATGAAGCAATACTTGGCTAATGTTTTGAGGAATATAAAAATTGTTGGTATTCATACCGATTAGTCATTATTAGTCAGACGTTTGAGATGACAAAGCATAAGTGAGCCATCTTCGCGGCGCAGGTGCATACCATTGCCTTCGCAATAGCGAAAGGCCTTACAGTCTTTACACGGTTCGGACTGTCGCATCCAATCACGGTTGCGATATTGTTCAAAACGATTTTCCCATACCTCCCAAAAATCGTCGGTATAGATATTTCCTTGATAGTACTTGCCACGGATACTCGTGCAAGCCGAAATACTACCATCAATAAGCACAGATGCTACACTTATACCGGCAGCACATTGATATAGATGGTCTCGTACTTCGCCTTCGTAGTCGCCAAGAAATCCTTCACAAGAATAACTCACATGGTCACCTTTCTGCCTACATTCACGGATAAAGTCCATCAGATAGCGAAATTGTTCATCCGTGAGTAATAGTTCCGGTTGTGAGGCGGCTCGCCCCATAGGGTCGATACCAAAAATACGCCAGTGTCGTACACCCAGATTCCATAGAAAATCTTTAAGTTGCGGCAGATAATTGACTGTTCGTTGATTGACACATGTTACGACATCCCATGTCATTGTTGGGTCGGCAACAAGTAATTTGATTGTACTGACTGCATGTTGCCAACTGTGTGGGTGCTGGCGTAACCAATTATGTTCAGGTTCAAAACCGTCGAGACTGACTGTCATTGATAATAGTCCGGCACGTCTCAAGCGGATGTATAATTGTGGTGTCATAAGTAATCCGTTGGTCACCATGCCCCACGGATAGCCTCTGCGCATCAGTTCACGACCATTCTGTTCAAGGTCAGGGCGCACAGTAGGTTCACCTCCGGAAATTATAATCATTACTCGATGCGGATCGACATGCGGAGTAATAGAGTCAATGACTTTCAGAAAATCCTCGAATGGCATATCGGGTGTTTGCTCTTCACTCCGGCAGTCGCTACCGCAATGCAGACAATGCACGTTGCACCGCAACGTACTCTCCCAAAAGAGTTGACGCAAGGGGTGCAATTTTTGCAAATTATGACGTCGCAGACGTTCTAATTCAAGAGCAAGACGTAATTTTGGTTTCATAAATGATTAGTTGGTAACGTTATTCAATCATGTTTTTTTGCAAGCACACATCACAATGTCCGCACGGTTGAGAGCCGGTTTCACCAAAATAGCCTAAGAGGACTTGACTTCGACAAAAACGGTCGTCTTCAGCATATTCAAGCATACTTCTTAACCTACTGACATACCTGTCTTTTCGATCGGTATAGACTTTATTGGATAGCACTATACGTTCAGTCAATTCGCGCTCGGAAATGAAGGTGATATACGGAGTGTGTCGGCGCGGTATGTATCTTATCAATCCCTGTTTAGCAAGACCGACAAGTCTTTCGTTCAGTTGTTTAGTTGTGATGCCCAACGCATTAGCAAATCGGTCGTCATGAATATATGCAGAGTCGGTAAATATGCCTGTATATGTACGCATCAGTTCTGCGACGATTTGCTTATCAACTTTATCACGTATTATTTCATCAATTTGACTTCGCGTAACTACAAATTGTACTTGAGGTTGCGTATCATGTGCATCGGTGTAGGCAAGATAACCGGCTTGCTGCAAAATCATTATAGCACTGAACACTGGCAACATGGGCAGATGAGTCTCAGCGCAAAACTCTTCGAGCACGAAAGCAAACGAATGTCCTAAACCGGAACCTGCACCTACTTCATAATAGTTGCAGATAGTGTCATATACATTGAGTACAAAATCTTCATCAGGGAAATTATCGACAATGCGCTTTTTGAGTTTTGTTCGGTCAGTCTTATTGAATAGCAGGACACACCATGCTTTTTTGCCATCTCTGCCTGCCCGCCCTGCTTCTTGGAAATATGCCTCTATACAGTCGGGTAGATCAAGATGAACAACCGTTCGCACATCGGGTTTATCTATACCCATGCCGAAAGCATTCGTTGCCACTATGACACGTGTTCGGTCAGACTTCCAGTTCTGTTGCCTTTGGTCTTTTTCGCTATTCGACAAACCGGCATGATAATGCTCGGCAGTTATACCATTAGCCACCAAGAAATCGGCTATCTCTTTAGTATGTTGACGATTACGCACATACACCACACTACTGCCCGGCACGCCGGCAAGTATTTTGAGCAACATCTGCTGTTTGTCGTCAGTCTGTCGAACTACGTATGCTAAATTATCGCGATAGAAACTTTTGCGGAATACATTTTTCTCACGAAAGCGCAGTTTATCTTGAATGTCGTCCACCACCTCAGGTGTGGCAGTAGCAGTAAGTGCAAGAATAGGCACATCGGGTGCCATATCACGTATCTCACCTATCTTCAGATACGCCGGTCGGAAATCATACCCCCATTGCGAAATGCAATGTGCTTCGTCAACGGCGATCATACATAAAGGCAGATATTGCAAACGTTGCAAAAACTCACGTGATGCAAGTCGTTCGGGCGAGACATAGAGGAACTTATAGTCCTCACCATAGGTGCAATTGTCTAAGATGAGTTTTATCTCATTGCATTCAAGTCCCGTATAAATAGCCTCGGCTTTGATGCCACGCTCACGGAGGTTCGACACTTGGTCTTTCATCAGCGATATGAGCGGAGTAATAACTAAACACAAGCCCTGCATTGCGAGAGCAGGGACTTGGAATGTCAGACTCTTACCTCCGCCTGTCGGCATCAAGCCTAATGTATCACGACCTTCGCCTACGCTTCGGATAATGTCCTCTTGAAGCGGTCGGAACTCATCATAGCCCCAATAGGTGCGTAATATGTCGCGATAATCGGTCAAGCGTTAGGACTTAATTTTTGCAAAGCAGTACGCACACGGCGCAGCGTTTCGTCTTTACCTATTTGGTCGGTGATAGCCCAGATATGCGGTCCGCGAGCGGCTCCCACAAGACATATACGGAAAGCATTCATCACTATACCTACCCCATACTCTTTTTCGCCAATCCATGCCATGACTATCCTGTCGAGATTGTCAGCCGAGAAATCATCAACTTTTTCAAGTACTTCCAGCAATTCTTGCATGTGCCGGGGCGAATCTTCTTTCCAGCGTTTTTTCAACGACTTTTCGTCATATTCGGTTGGAGCAACAAAGAAGAAACATGTCTCATACCATAATTCGCTAACAAAATTGACACGCTCTTTGACAAGTCCAACTATATCAGCAAGTTTAGCATGATTGACTTCAACTTCAGGTGCTTTTTCCTTAAGTATAGGTTCAAAAAGGTCGGCAAGTTCGTCATTTGACTTGCGAATGAGATATTGATGGTTGAACCACTTACCTTTTTCAAAATCGAATTTGGCACCGGCTTTGCTCACACGTTGCAACGAGAAGTCATGTATCAACTCATCCATAGTGTATAATTCCTTATCGCCTTCGGCATGCCAGCCTAACAAAGCAAGGAAGTTGATAACTGCTTCAGGGAAATAGCCGCTTTCGCGATACCCGCTACTGATAGCACCGCTCTTTGGATCATGCCATTCAAGAGGGAATACAGGGAAACCGAGACGGTCGCCATCGCGTTTCGACAATTTTCCATTACCATCGGGTTTGAGCAACAATGGTAGATGAGCGAATTGAGGCATCACATCTTCCCAACCGAAAGCACGATAAAGCAATATATGAAGCGGAGCACTTGGCAACCATTCTTCGCCACGTATGACATGTGAAATCTGCATCAAATAGTCATCTACTATATTGGCAAGGTGATATGTAGGCAATTCGTCGGCTGACTTATATAGCACTTTGTCGTCAAGGATAGATGAATTGATGACCACTTCGCCACGAATCAAGTCATGCAGATGAATATCTTCATTGGGTTCAACCTTGAAGCGTACGACATACTGTTCACCAGCCGCAATACGCTGGCGAACTTCTTGTTCAGGCATCACAAGCGAATTGCGCATCTGCATACGTGTGGAAGCATCGTATTGGAAATTAGGAATTTCAGCACGTTTGGTTTCCAACTCTTGCGGAGTATCGAAAGCAATATACGCTTTGCCGCTTTCAAGGAGTTTACGAACATATATCTTATATATATCGCGACGTTCTGACTGACGATAAGGTCCCTTATCACCTCCCATAGATATACCTTCATCGATTTGTATACCCAACCAGCGAAGCGACTCAATGATATAGTCTTCGGCACCCGGGACGAAACGATTTGAATCAGTATCTTCGATACGTAATAACATCTGACCGCCATTTTGGCGTGCAAACAAATAATTATACAAAGCGGTACGTACCCCGCCGATGTGTAGCGCGCCTGTTGGTGATGGCGCAAAACGAACTCTTACTGGACGCATGTTATGTTGTTTATTAGTTTATCTGCTTATTAGTTTATTGTTTAATAAGTTACATCAATACATTACAAGTGTATCAGAACATAGAGTCTGTGCTCCCATAAAGCCAAGACCACCTTCCAAATTACAATAGGTATGCTGCGGTTCACCCAATAGGGATAGGACACTTGTGTTACCTGAATAGTTGCTACTCAAATTGGCTGTTGCGAGGAAACGATAATAGTCGTAAGTCAAATGATAGACTTCTACAACCAAATAGATATGACTTATTCGCCGCGACATGGCTGTAGTCATGTTGTTAACAAAAAAGTTAGGACTGAACGTAAACTGCAGTTGCTCACCATTGAGTTTATAATCGGATGTAAAATTTGATGTGGTTATATTATAATTCAAATACGATAATACCATATTGCTCGCTGTGGTGGTAGTATAAGTATTCCATGCTATAGGATAAACGGTACCAATAGACATAGTCGTGTCGGCATACTCATTGATATGCTTGGCAACCGCTAAATAGCCATCGCGCTGTGGATATGGGTCAGACACTTTAACAGTGGCTTTATATAGCGGACGCATATCCCAACCCGCAGTATCGCGAACGTAGTTGCCTAACGAATCGCGTAAATGGTCACCATCAGCACCATAAATATAATTGCCTGCCGAATCACGGGCAAAATCGCTCACCCATACGAAATTACGACTTACTAATACCGTGTCAACATGTATATCTACTTTTTGCGGTACTACGACGCCCCCACGGACAGTATCACCATCATAAATAGCACATATCGAAACACTATCACCTACTTGAGGCAACATTTTTGACACATACCACTGCCCCGTCGAATCTAAAGTTAACACTTCAGTTTGCTCGTTGATAGTTAACTGCACAAAAGCATCTGCTATCACTTCAAGTGGCTGATTTTTATTAAATTCGGTCAGAAAAAGAGTCTTAGTTATACTCACTTCTACAGGCTGGTCGGCATTTACTACACTATTAAGCACCATCTGATTAGACGTGTTGTAAGTATCAGGCAGTTCGACTACATTTTCGCAAGATATGAGTAGCACGACACTCAACAATATGTAAGCAAGTTTTCTCATTTGGCAGTAGTGAATTGAAGGGTGTAAGATATAGATGGTATGATTGGGAACATAGTGAGTTTAGTGAGTTGCAGATTGCCATTATCACCGGCTGTTTGATATATCAAAAACGGATTCATGCGATTATAGACATTGTATGCTGATATGTTCCACGTATGCAAAAGATTTTTGAAATGACCATGATAATGGAAATTTACGCCAAGATCCAAGCGATGATAATCTTCATACTGATAATTATTGCGTGCAGATATATAATCTTGCACCAGCAAGTTACCATGCGGGTCGATACCATAATATTTCTGCATAGGTAATGTTCCACGACTACCGGTTGAATAGACCCATGTAGCACTTACATCCACCCATGAGCGTATTTTATAAGCCATAGTAATTGACACATCATGTTCACGGTCGAATTTTGACCTGAAGACTTTACCATTATTGATGATATTACCCTCTTGATTAAATAGTCGCTCCGACCTGCTCCATGTATAGGCAATCCAGCCTGTGAATTTTCCGACAGTGCGTTGCGCTAAAAACTCAACACCATAACTCCAGCCTTCGCCTATTGCCACTTTGTCTTCCCAATTAGATGTAGAGCCAAAAAAAGTGGCTCCATCATGATATTCTATCACATTATCAGTATGTTTATAATATCCTTCTACGGAAAATGTTGCCCAATCGCGCAAGTCGTAAAATAATCCGAGCGAACCTTGATGGACTTTTTCAGGTGGCACCTTGGCTGTGATAGGAATCCACAGGTCGCTTGGCAACGAGATATTATTGTTAGATAGCAAATGGACATACTGATTCATATAAGCATAACCGGCTTTGAGCGATAATCCATCATATAGTTTAAGCCTGAATGACAAACGCGGCTGCAATGAATGGTAGAATTTTCTATCTACAGTATAAGTAGCATAATGCAATCCGACATTCAGTTTAACTCTGCTACCCAATGTCATCTCATCCTCGGCATAAACGACCGTTTCGTGTGCCAAAATATTTTGACCTCCATAGGTTGTATCCCGACTTGCATTATCGGTCGTTCCATAATTATATGAAAATTGCGATGTGGTTACACCGGGTCGGAATATATGGAAAGTATAACCTATACCCATCTTAAGATTTTGACCGGCAATAGGAGAATAGTCGAGTTCTGTTTTGGCACTCACATCATTGATGCCGGAATTATAGCCCGCACCGATTGAGATACCTTGTTCATCAAATAGAGTATTAGCATTGAGCGCATAGATAGATTGTTTTTGCTCAACAGCGAGATTCATATTGTAGCGATACTGAGTATAGTTGACCGATGTTGACAAAAACATTTGCTGATTAACAACATGGTTCCAACGCAATGCACCTATTATATTGCCCCATTTCCAACGTGTTTTCATCCACGATTCTGACCTGTTGCGCGACCAACTATCTGAATATTCTGACATTGCTTCACGAATGTTAGCATAAATCAAATCGTCGCCCATATAAAAAGAGGCTTGCAGTCGGTCGCGTTCAGAAAATTTATGCGTTAGTTTGGCATTGACGTCATAGAAATAATAGCCAGCATTGGTATTATTCATAGCATTTTCACGCCCTAAAAGTTTCAATACCGGTTGTATAAGCAAATCGGCATACGTCCGTCTGCCGGAGATATTAAAAGATGTGTGCCCTTTCCACAATGGACCTTCAAGTTGAAATTTGCTGCTTATCAGACCGATACTAAAATTACCCTTATAATTATACATGTCACCATCGTTGGTTCGCACGTCAACGACCGAACTCAATCGTCCACCATAGCGAGCAGGAAAAGAGCCTTTATATAGCGTAACTGATTTGACAGCATCGGCATTAAAGGCTGAAAAAAAACCGAACAAGTGATTGACATTATATATAGGAACTCCATCAAGCAAGAGCAGATTTTCGTCGGGGGCCCCACCACGCACGTACATGCCTGACGAACCTTCCGTTCCGCCTTGTACTCCGGGCAATAGTTGAAGACTTTTTATAATATCTGTCTCGCCACCTATGGTTGGCATAGCCTTTATCTGGTCAACAGCCACATGCACAGCACTCATCTGACTACCTTCGGCACCAAACATTTTTTGAGCCGCCGTAACATTGACATCATCCAACTGAGTATTTGTCAGCAATTTAACTGTTATCAGAGTATCGTTAGCCAAAACAAAAGCATGTTGCATAGGCTGGTAACCTACATAACTATATGTCAAGTCAATAGACGATTTAGGAATAGTTATAGAATAAAATCCATATTCATTTGTAACACAACCTTTTCCGGACTTTCGATCATACACTGTAGCACCAATGATTGCTTCATCCGATATTGCATCACGCACGTAGCCACTGATAGTAAAATTCTCTGCCATAGCCATTGAGCATAGGCAGAGAAAAGAAAATAATATGACGATATGACGCTTTTGTGTCATATCAGAATTTAGTAACCATAGGTTCAATAGTTAGTCCGTTCCAAACAGGTGCATTACTAAAGTCGGCTACCGAACCGGCTGAAACATATATTGTCAGTCCTTCAGGTATCGTACCATCGGCATCACCAAAGATAGGGGCTTTACCTGAACATTTAGGCGGCATCAATGAATAGACATAGACAGCGTTGAGGCGTGAACATCCTACAAAAGCATTGTCGCCTACACTTGATATGTTAAGTCCCAGACTGACCGACAATAATTCTGTCTGATTAGCGAACGCGCCATCAGCAATTCCTGTAACCGGATATTTGACACCATTGAGTTTAACACTTGATGGTATGCGAGCATCCTTAAGATTATTCTCTGCTGTGGCAACAAGAATAGCATTATTGCCACTCAATTTATACACAAACTTGCCACTCTCAAAAGTCTGGTTTTGAGCAAAGGCTGCAAGCCCAATTAGCATTGTAACGAAGGATAAAAATAACCTTTTCATAATCTTATCGAATTTATTTGACTTATTGCACGACAACTGCTTTCTGAACTTTGTCGGCATATTTGATGATATACATTCCGCGAGGCATTGTCTCTGTTGTCAGATTATTGCCATGTCGGAGTAAACGTCCCTGTACATCGTAAATATACATCTCGCTGTCGTTGCTAACATTTTCAATATCTGTTCGGTCATTATCGTAAATAATAACCCTGATATGCAAATCATCGACCAACTCAATCTCTAATGGATTGTCAACCAAAGCCGGTGCATCTTGTTCTTTACCCAAACGCCAATGGCTGAAATGATAATTATCGTCGGTAGCCGTCGCAGTAAGCGTAACGATATTATCGCACGAACCGCTTCTCTCTATCTCAACCTTACCATATGCGGCTCCAAGATTGATAGTTCCTTTGAAACACTCTACACTTGTGGTCAACACAAAAGGAAACATTTCTACTACTTCTAATGTAACAATAGAATCGCAGCCTTGCGCAGAAGTCAAGTTGTAAATATATGTTCCCGCTTTATCATACACATCATCACGGAAAGTGAGCGTCTCGCCATCACATAGAGAGCGACTGAGTGTTGTCAGTTTTTTAGGAATTACATTAAGGCTATAAGAAATAATCGAATCACAACCTAATTTATTAACTAAAGTATCTGAATAGTAGCCTTTTTCACTATACAATCTGCCTCTCCACTCATATTTTTCGCCATCACATATTGTAACCGTGCCATCATCTGTTCTATCTACAGCAAGGTCAAACACTGTAAGTTCCTTGACAGTCAGCACTCCGGGTTCATTATAGTCAAATGTTCCACTCGACACTATGTCTTGCTTACCATCAGACCAATAGAACGGATAGTCGTTGGCGCAACGATAGATAGTGTCGCGCAGTGTATCTTTTTCTACCGGTTTGAAATATGCTACCAGATTAGTGTCGGACGTTTGCGTCAATGTATAGTGAGCATCAGTAACACCATTGCTCCAGCGGTCGAACACATAATCAACATCGGCAATAGCCTCTAAATCTGCAAAAAAGTCGTCGCAACCATTAGGTTCATGCAGTATGGTGATAAAGCCTAAATCATCAGCAGCAGATACACTGAATGAGTATAGTTTGGCTGTTTCGATATTTGGAATTTGCTTCCATACAGGGGCTGCAGCATAGGCTTTTTCAGTACCACATGGAATATAAAGTGTCATTAATTCAAGATTATCATGCTGCATGGCTTTAGCATCCATAGTAGGAGGAGTAACAGCATTACACGTAATCGATGTCAGAGCATAACAACGCGAAAAAGCATTTGTTTCAATACATTTCAGGCCACTACCCAAAACTACTGATTCCAACATTGCATCAGCCGAGAATACATTACGAGGCAATGTATCAAGTTGATCGCCGAGTACCACATTGGTCAGTTGCGAACAACGCATAAAAGCCTGCTGACCTAATTTTTCGATATTAGGCAAGTTGACATCGGTAAGTTTGGCACAATTAAAAAAAGCATAATTGCCTATATGCGTCAGCGTTGATGGCATTGACGGTACGACCATTTTTGAACAGCCATAGAAAGCCATATCATCAATACGTTCAAGATATTCAGGCAGAGTTATTTTGGTGAAATAATTGTTGGCAACAAAAGCATTTTCACCTATGATAGTAACTTTATATTCGCTCATGTGAGCAGGATCGGCGGCATCTGCTGACAAGCAACTATCAGGAATCATAACAAACGATGGTATTACCAATTCGGAACTTTCTGATATAGTACCTGATACAGAGGCTGTTCCGTTAGGATATGGAAAATAATAGATTAAGTCGGACGACAAAAATAATTTTGACCCACACACTACATTTGCCATCAAAATACCAAACAATAAAACACTAATTTTTTTCATATCTTTATTGCATCTATTTCACATTATCAATCATTTTTTCATTTTCAGAGTCGGATGATTTTACATCAAACAAAGTCTTTCTTTCTACTATACGTTCTACCCACCAGACCCATAACATAAACATCATGCCATAAAACAAGTATTTAAACACATATTCATGCCAAAAACTAAACATCTGCGGGTGGTTTTCGATAAGCAACGCTATAAGCGTAACACGCAGGATATTGAAACAATATATGCAAATCCACCCGAAAGGTATGAACCATAATTTTCTCCACGACCACATCGACCATTTTTCATCGGATCTACTGCCACTAGCAAACAACATGATTATCAGCCAAATAAATGACTGTTTGATTGCCGTACACCCCCACACTATACTTATTCTCACATCGTCAGACAAATCAACCGTTCCGTTGAGAAAGCCTACGGTAGTATTGATTCGGTAAACATTGTCTTTAATCAACGACAACCACCAATATTCACGTTGAGCCACCCACGTACACATCCAATCAAAAGGTGCTGTAATATCATTGCCAAACCACATTATCGGACCAACCGCTTCATCACCTAAAACCGTGTACTTCCAGAAAAAATTTGCACCAAACAAAGTGATTACAAAAATGATAATATCTCGATAGGGCTTCAAATCGATTTTCATATCGTCGTTCGGGCAAAAGGTACGGCATCAATCGGGCAAAATTGTTTGTCCAAATACTTAAAATATCCGGCTTGAGCCACCATTGCAGCGTTGTCGGTAGTAAAACTAAAAGGCGGAATAAACACTTCCCAATGATAACGTTTTCCAGCGTCAATCAAAGCATCGCGCAAACCTGTGTTGGCACTCACACCACCAGCAACTGCAATACGCTTGATTTTCAAATCGCGAGCCGCCTTTATAAGTTTTTTTAGCAATATGTCAATAACTGTTTTTTGCAAACTTGCACACAAATCAGCCTTGTTTTTCTCTATAAAATCAGGATCCTCTTTGAGTTGGTCACGCAAGAAATACAAAAATGACGTTTTCAATCCGCTAAAACTATAGTCGTAACCTTCAATATTTGGCTTGGCAAACTTAAATCGCTCAGGATCACCGATATTAGCAAGTTTATTGATTTGCGGACCACCCGGATATGGCAACCCCATCACTTTGGCACATTTGTCGAAAGCCTCGCCTGCCGCGTCATCAATAGTCTGACCAATAATTTCCATTTTATTGTAAGCATCAACTCTGACTATCTGCGAGTTACCACCACTAACGAGTAGGCATAAAAACGGAAAATCAGGGTGCTTCAGTGTAGGCACATCAGCACTATTACTTTCAATAAAATGCGCAAGGACATGAGCCTGCAAATGATTAACCTCCACCAGTGGAATATTCAACGATAGAGCAAGTCCTTTAGCAAAACTCGTTCCAACCAATAATGAGCCTAATAGTCCGGGACCACGTGTAAAAGCAATTGCGCTTAAATCACCACAACTAACACCTGCCCGTTTTAGGGCAGCATCTACCACCGGTACAATATTTTGCTGATGCGCACGGCTTGCTAATTCGGGTACAACACCGCCATACATCTCATGAACTGCCTGCGATGCCGTTACATTACTCAATAGCAACCCATCACGCAACACTGCCGCTGAAGTATCGTCACACGATGATTCTATTCCAAGGATTACCATAAATTAAGGACTATTTTTGTATTTAACTTGCAAAGTTATACACTTTTTCGCAAAAAAAAAAATTTTTGTTCAGTTTAAGCACTTTTTCATCAAATTTATCTTTCCACAAAAACGATATTTGCACAACATAAGATAAAAATGATTGTTGTGCTTGTTATAATCAAAAAAATGACGTAATTTTGCAGGTTAAATGTGCATAATAAACAATAAAGATTTGGAATAATGATGAAAAAGAATCGTTTGTACTTAATTTTAGTGGTTTTCACTCTCGTTTTTTGCTTTAATAGTTGTTTAGAACTCCCTGATAAAGATGATACTTCTAACGACTCTCGATATACCGAAGATATAGTTGGCAGGTGGCGCAAAGCATCGGAAAGCGATGAAAATCCTGTTGGCAATTATCTCTACTATGTCTATCAATCAGATGGTTGGGGTTACACATGGGATGAAGGCGACGATTTTTCAGAACAGGAAACCCTCAATAATTATCATGGCAACGGATGGTTTGAATGGAGCATCTATGGAGGCAGACTGACAGAGATTCACCACTTCAAGAGTAGTTCATCTGTCAGCACTAAAACCTATAAAATCAGGCAATTGACATCAAATCGTTTAGTTAAATACGATGAGGCGGGAAGTAAAGAACAAGTCTTAACAAAAAATTAGGTTATGAAACGTTTTTGGAAGATATTCGGCATTACGTTGGGTTCACTCGTTACAGTTGTCGTTATTGTTGCTCTTATAGCGATTTACGTTGTTTTCACTCCTGAACGGCTGACACCTATTGTGCGCAATGTTGCAAATAGTTATATCACGGCAGAACATGAAATAGGCGATGTTGAGTTGACTTTTTTCTCGACGTTCCCTGATGTTGCAGCAAAAATCAATGGCTTGCTTGTGGTCAACCCGATGGAAGAAGCACAAAATGACACCGTTTTGTGCAGCCCTGAAGTCTTCGCTGATTTGGACCTCATGGCATTACTACGTGGTAAATTGATAGTCAACGGGTTGACAATCAATAAGACTCAATTTAACGGGTTTATTGACGCTCAAGGTAAAGCCAATTTCGATGTCTTAAATCTTGAGCCCGACACTATAGAGGAGGACACATCAGCGTTTTCAATGCCTTTTGACCAAATGGAAATTGAGGATGTCGCTTTAGATATATGCCATCTGTCATTCGTCAAAAAAGATACTTCTGAAACCGATTCCACACAAACTATCAATACCATATCAGCCCACTTGAGCAACGGACTTGTAAAACTATCTGATGCCGAAACTTCAGGTAATGCGGGTCAAGCCGATATTGAGCTGAATTTAACCGATGTTGATGCACTTATTGGAAACATTCATGCTGCCGGAAGTCTTGACCTATCGTCGTTGGCACAATTCGACCTTGACAATATGCGTTTTGCTCTTCAGCATGCCCAATTACAATTATCACAAGCAAGTCTAACACTTGATGGCGAACAATATATCAATCAGCAGACTATCAGTTTGGCTTCTGATATTTTGGCAGAGTTGAATACCAATCATTACAATTTGCAAAATACAACTCTGACATACAACGATTTAGCCCTTCAACTCAATGCAGATGTAACATTATGTAACAACGATGATATACGTCTGACTGCTGATGCAGACATTCAAAAATGGGACATTTCCGACCTTATGGCACTTCTTCCTCAGTCAATTGCTGCCAAACTACCTGATATGCAAGCCGATGGAACAGCAAGTATTAAAGCCAAAGCAAAAGGTGTTTATAATCAAACGACAATGCCTTTGATTGATGCCAACCTGTTGCTTACTGACGGACAACTCAAATACAAAGCCTTGCCTTTTGACCTTGAACAAGTTGATACGGAAATTGTGTTGCATCTCAACATGAATGATTCTACGCAATCGACAGCACAAATAAAGCACCTGAAGGCATCAGCGTTAGATTCACACATTGATGCATTTGGAAATATCGATTATCTGCTTGCTGACAATATGTTGGCTGATGTTACAGCGCGATTAGACGTTAACCTACAGGACATAAAAGGCTTCTTACCGGAAACAATGATGTTAAATGGTCGAAGCAATGGCAAGGTTCAGTTCAGAGGCAAAATCAATGACATTACAAGTCTCAAATTAGACAAGACATATATTGACGGCAACTTGCAAATTGCTAAACTCGACTTTGCATACGATAGTTTAGCCGCTAAAAGTGAAAAGACAAGTTTGACATTCCGTATTCCAAATAACCGTCCGAGCAAAAATACCGTTAAATTCTTGAAAGCCCACCTTGATATTCAAGGTTTGGATTTCTCTCAAGGCAATAATTTGGCAGCCAAGATAGGCACCACGCAAGCCGACATTGAAACTTCTAACTTATTGAGCAACGAACCACTTCTCAAAGCCAATGTTAAATTCAACACCGACCGTCTGCTTGCAGCCACCGATAGTATGAGGGCGGAATTAAGCATGCCCGATTTGAAGGGTTATGTGGTATATAACATAAAAGATAGTACAGCCATACCGCAACTTGATGCAGAATTTGCGATTGAAGATATTGACTTCTATATGGACACCATTGAGGCACATATTGTTGAGCCTCATGGTCAAGCACATCTGAACGCAAGTAGTCTGAACGCTAAAGAACCTGCTATTGAGGCACAATTAAGTTTGGGTAGTGCTGATGCCAAGATAGGTACAATGGCTCATGTGAAAACAGATAATCTCAAACTTGAAGCCAAAGCCAACAAAAACAGTCAGAAAGAAAACGTACTGCTCCAATGGAATCCTGAACTCACTGTACAATTAAATAATGGAATAATCGATTATCAAGGCTTGACAACCCAACTTCAGATTCCTGACATAGATTTCGACTATTCCAATCAGGAATTTAACATTACAGAGGGAAAGGTTAAAGTGGGTAAATCAGATTTCACCTTGTCGGGTGAGATTCGTAATATAGGTCCTTGGTTAGATGAAGATGGTGATTTGCGTGGTGAACTGACATTATTTAGCGAATACACCGATGTGCCTGAGATAATGATGCTCACGAGCGGCATAGGTAGCGAAGAAGAGTCAGAAAAGGACACTGCAAAAACAGAAACACCAACCGAAACACCGACCGATGGCGATCCATATATGGTACCAAAGGGAGTTAATCTCTCTCTCAACACCCAAATCAATCGTGCCTTATTGCCCTTCATCAACGAAACGGCTTATAATTTAGGCGGTGGCATATACGTTCGCGATGGCGTATTGGTTATCGAAGAGGTCGGTTTTATATGCAATGCTGCCCAACTCCAACTGACAGCCATGTATGAGACTCCGCGCCGCAACAACTTATTTGTCGGACTTGATTATCACATGATTGATATCGACTTGGAACGGCTTGTTGATATGATTCCACAAGTTGATACTGTTCTGCCTATGTTGCGCAGTTTCCGCGGCAATGCAGAGTTCCATCTTGCTGCCGAAACATATATGAATAGCAAATATGAAGTTAAGTGGTCAACCACACGTGGTGCATGTTCGATAGCCGGTCATGACCTCACACTTATTGATGGTCAGACATTCACCACCGTAGCCAAACTATTGAACTTTAAAAACAAACAGACTGAAAACCAAATCGACAGCATCAGTGCAGAGATATCGCTGTTCCGCAAAGAAATCGATGTCTATCCGTTCTTGATGACCATGGATAAATATAAGGCTGCCATTGGCGGAAGACATAATCTTGATATGACTTGCGACTATCACGTCTCACTTTTGGCACCTACATATATGGGTGTTAATATCAAAGGTTCGTTAGACGATATCGTTGATAAGCCACTCAAACACATCAAATTAGAGAAAGCCAAATATGCTCGCGATTTCTTACCGCAATATCGCGGTGAAGTAGAGTCACAAAATCAGTCGCTCCGCCAGATGATACGCGAGGCATTGAAGCAAAACATGGAGGAATAATTTTCTTTGACTGCACTAACAACTTAGTAAACCCATTAAACACCATATAGATATGAAACGTCTAATTTATTTTTTCTCACTTGCAATAATGATAACAGCGTGTAACAAACCAACTAATCCGCTTATCGACCAGCCTGATACACCATACGGTGTTCCGGCTTTCGACCAAGTAAAATTAGAACATTACGAGCCTGCTTTTGAAGAGGCTATCCGCCGAAATAGGCTTGAAATAGAGGCGATTGCAACTAATCCTGACGAGCCTACATTTGAAAATACCATAGCAGCACTCGATCGTAGCGGCAAACTGCTTGACCGCGTTGAGGGTGTGTTTTTCAATGTTCTTGAGGCAGATGGTAACGATGAGATGCAGGCTATTGCAGAGCGTGTAACAGCCCAAGTAACAGCCTTTGGCGATGAGATAATGCTCAACGAACAACTTTTTGCGCGCATTAAGGCTGTCTATGAGCAACGCGAAAATCTTAATCTCAATGCTGAAGAGATGCGCCTGACAGAAGAAACTTATCGCACATTTGCTATCAACGGAGCCGACCTGCCTGCCGATAAAAAAGAGCGTCTTAAAGAGATTAACCAAGAATTGAGTCAACTGTCGCTCAAATTTGGCAATAATGTGGTAGAAGAGACTAACCATTGCCAGATATTTATCACCGATGAGGCTGAACTGAAAGGACTACCTACCGGAGCAAAACAAGCCGCTGCAGAAGAGGCAGAGGCCGCCGGTCATCCTGGAGAATGGCTCTTTATGCCTAAACGCACAAGTTTTACGCCGGTGCTTCAATATTGCGAAAATCGCGAACTGCGCAAACAACTCCTATTGGCTTACACGACACGTGGTAATCACAATAACGAGTTTGACAACAAAGAAATTATACGTCGCACAATGCAACTGCGCATTGAGAAGGCTAACCTCTTCGGATTTACACGTCCTGCCGACTATATCTTGCAAGAATCGATGGCAAAGACTCCTGAAGCCGCTTATGAATGTCTGAAGGCTGTATGGGAACCATCAGTTCGTAAAGCCAAAGAGGAAGCCGCTGAACTGCAAAAACTTATGGATGCAGAAGGCAAAGGCGAAAAATTAGAACCTTGGGATTGGTGGTTCTACACCGAAAAATTGCGTGCAGCCAAGTATGACCTTGACGAGGAACAACTCAAACCATATTTCCAACTCGAAAATGTAAGAAAAGGTGTGTTCGATGTTGCCAAACAACTCTATGGTCTTAATTTTGAACCGCTCAACAATATGCCTGTATATAATAAGGAAGTTGAAGTATTCAAAGTAACTGATGCCGATGGTTCGTTTATCGGAATTTACTATACTGACTATTTTCCTCGTGCAGGCAAACGTCCTGGCGCATGGATGAACGATATCAGCCATCAATATGTAGAAGACGGAGTTAATCACCGACCAGTGATAGTCAATGTTGGCAATTTCAATCGTCCTACTTCTGATAAGCCAGCCCTACTCTCTATGGATGATGTTGAGACATTATTTCACGAGTTCGGTCATGCCTTGCATGGTTTTCTTTCGCAATGCACGTATAAGTCGCTTGCAGGTACCAACACTCCGCGCGACTTTGTTGAATTTCCATCGCAGGTGATGGAAAATTGGTGCTACGAACCTGAGGTGATGAAGACTTATGCTTTCCATTACCAAACAGGAGAGGTTATACCTGACTCACTGATAGAAAAAATTCAGCGTACACGCACTTTCAACAAAGGTTTTGTAGAGACCGAACTTCTGTGCGCGTCAATCCTTGACATGGACTACCATGTTCTGACCAATGCTGATAGTTTAGACGTTGACAAGTTCGAAGCCGAGAGTATGCAAAAGATGGGCATGATACCGGAAATCATTGTACGCTACCGCTCTACATTCTTCAATCATATTTTCACCACCGGTTATGAAGCAGGCTATTATAGTTACACATGGTCAGCCGTTCTTGACGCAGATTGTTTCCACGCGTTCAAAGAGACCGGAAATCTCTTTGACCAACGCGTTGCCACTTCTCTGCGCAAAAACATACTTGAGCGCGGCAATACGCAAGATTGTGCCGAACTATATCGCAACTTCCGTGGAAAAGAAGCCAATCCGGAATTTTTGTTGGAACGATTAGGAATGAAATAAACATTGAAACATTTTATTAAACACATAACGCAACTCAATCTACCAATAGCGATATTGCTATTGGTAGCATGCGTTGCGATGTGGATTCCTGACATTATCAATTCTGTTGGTCAGGAACCTACACTTTGCACCCTTATATGGCTGCCGCAAAAAATCACTATTTCTATAAGTCCATTGCTTTTAGTTATACTTACGCTTGTTGCAACTATTTTAACAGCCATATCAATAATGGGCTTGCTTTACAACAATGGAGTTGTACGCGAGCGCACTCTCATGCCGGCCATATTCTATATGCTCATAAGCGGTTGCGCTACTTCAATACACTATCAATTGAGTTTTCAGATAGGCACTATGCTTTTTATTGCTGTTCTAATGATTCTATACACTATCTATCGACAGCAGGCTGCAACCGAACAGATATTTTTAGCCACAATCCTTATAATGTTGGCAAGCATGTTTTTGCCGGACTTGCTTTGGTTCGTTTTGTTTATCTGGATAGCTTTGCCAATCGAACGTGTACTCAATATTAGAATGTGGCTCGCCAGCATAATAGCCATTGGTCTTGTAGTAATTTACACAGTATTGGGATTGCATTTTTTCGGTGATGGTCTTCAACTTACATCATTCGATATATTGTACCAACGCTCGCTGCCAAATTTTGAATCTTCCGGCACAATAGTTCTTCAGGTCATATATTTCCTTCTCGCTATTGCTTTGATTGCGTATTATTATATGACACGTGCGCGACTTAATATCCCCAACATTATAGCGGGCGATTTGTTTGTTCTGACGGCTCTGATGGTTGCTGTATTGAGTTTCTTTCCTGCTTCAACCATCAGCATAGTGCCAATTGGTATTCTGACAATATGCACTATGTCAGTTCACTATTTCAGCGGTCAACCATCCATTTTACGAGGCAGTCTGTTTGTCGTTTATATCATTTCACATTTTATTTATTGGGCACTATGAAAGGTATAGTCATTATCACCGGCGGTTCATCAGGTATAGGCAAAGCCACAACAGAATTATTTGCCAATCGAGGTTACAGGGTTTACGAACTCTCGCGTCGCGATATTGTTCACGATAATCCTAATATCAAACATTTAACTTGCGATGTTACTAACCAAGATAACGTTGAGCAGGTCATAAAACATATTATTGACACCGAGCAGCAAATAGACTTGCTTATCAGCAATGCCGGTTTTGGAATTTCAGGTTCAATAGAATTTACAGATAGTGCAGATGCCAAACGACAATTTGATGTTAATTTTTTCGGCACTCATAATGTGATAAAGGCTGTATTGCCACAGATGCGCCTTCAACATCATGGTATGATAATCATTACAAGCAGTGTTGCTGCTGTATTGAGCATACCATATCAGGCTTTCTACTCAGCCTCGAAGTCTGCACTAAACGCATTATGTTTGGCACTGCGCAACGAAGTGGCAGATTTTGGGATCAAAGTTAGTGCGATAATGCCCGGTGATGTAAGCACTAATTTCACCGACTCTCGCAAAAAAAGTAATGCTGGCACCGACATCTACATACATGCTCAAAAAGCAATCAGCACAATGGAAAATGACGAGCGCAATGGCATGACTACCAAACAATTAGCAAACAAAATATATTCGATATCACAAAAACATAATCCTGCACCATTATATACGGCAGGAGTGCAATATCACATATTCGTATTTCTCGAAAAGATATTACCTACCCGATTGTCAAATTGGATTGTCGGACTACTATATAAATAACTCTCATAACCCATTGTCGACAAGTACGACAAAATGGCAGGACTATGACATGTTTTTTTGCTCTTTCAGAATTTGGCACAAAGATTGTTTAATTCAACCTTGAAAGAATAAAAAATCATAAATAATATGTCAAAAACTACTATTGGGGTAACGAGTGATAACATATTCCCCGTAATCAAAAAATTTCTATATTCCGACCACGAGATATTCCTTCGTGAGTTAGTCAGCAACGCAATAGATGCAACTCAAAAACTTCGCACACTTGCTTCCGTAGGCGAAGCCAAAGGTGAATTAGGTGATCTTAAGGTGCGCATCAGTATTGATAAGGACAAGAAGACACTGACCGTATCAGACCATGGTGTTGGCATGACAGCCGAAGAGGTTGACAAATACATCAACCAGATTGCCTTTTCAGGTGCAGAAGAGTTTGTCAATAAATATAAAGACAAGACTGAGGCTATAATAGGTCATTTCGGACTTGGCTTTTATAGTGCTTTCATGGTTGCAAAAAAGGTTGAAATTTTCAGTCAGAGTTATCTTGAAGAATCTAAAGCCGTTCATTGGTCATGCTTGGGCGACCCTGAATGTGAGATGGAAGAAACAATTAAAGCCGACCGAGGTACAGATGTTGTACTGCACATCGACGACGAAAATCTCGACTTGCTCGAAGAAAGCAAAATACAAGGGTTGCTGACTAAATATTGCAAGTTCTTACCTGTCGAAATAGTATTCGGCAAGAAAAAAGAATGGAAAGATGGCAAACAAGTTGAAACCGAAGAAGACAACGTAATCAACAATACAACTCCGGCATGGACACGCAAACCTGCCGATTTGACAGAGGAGGACTATTCTAAATTCTATCACGAACTCTATCCAGCAACCTATGAGGAGCCACTTTTCCATATCCATCTGAATGTTGATTTTCCGTTCCACCTAACCGGAATACTCTATTTCCCGAAAATCAAACCTCACATGGACGTGCATCGTGAGAAAATACAACTCTACTGCAACCAAGTCTTTGTTACCGACGAAGTTGAAAACATTGTGCCTGAATATCTGACTTTACTACATGGTGTGATTGATAGTCCTGATATTCCGCTAAATGTAAGTCGTAGTTATCTGCAAAGCGACCAGAACGTTAAGAAAATATCTAATCACATCACTAAAAAGGTGGCAGACGCACTTGCCGACATTTTCAAAAACGACCGTACACAGTTTGAGCAGAAATGGGAGGACATTAAACTCTTTATTCAATATGGTATGCTGTCGGACGAGAAATTCTACGACCGCGCCAAAACATTTGCTCTATTCAGAAATACTGAAGGCAAATACTTTACATACGACGAATATCGCGAAGCCATCAAGGACAATCAAACCGACAAAGAGGGTCAGTTGATATATCTGTATGCCACATCGGTTGACGACCAATATGCTTACATACAAAGAGCCAAGGAAAAAGGCTATGACGTATTGCTCATGGATAGTCAATTAGACATGCACGTTGTCAGCCAGCAAGAGCAAAAGCAGGAAAAGGCACGCTTCGTCCGCATCGATAGCGACACCATTGAAAATTTGATACGCAAGGACAATGCAGAAGCCGTTACTCTCTCTGAAAGCGAACGCTCAGCATTAACTGATAGTTTCAGTGCCGTAAGTCCGACTACCGACAAAGCCAATTATTACGTATCGCTTGAAAGCGTAAGTGCAGATGCTCTTCCTGTCTTTCTGACTCAAAACGAATGGATGCGCCGTATGAAAGACATGCAAGAAACAGGTGGTGGCGGCATGATGGGCTTCTATGGTCAAATGCCGGATAGTTACAATCTTGTGGTCAACACTGCTCATCCGCTGATTAAAGATATTTTGAGCCAAGCCATAGCCGACAATCATGATAAGGTTGAGCCACTTGAGCAACAAATCAGAGACAAAGAGGCTGAAGAACAACGTTTGCGCGACGAACAAAAAGACAAGAAACCTGACGACCTGACCCAAGAAGAAAAAGATGCTCTATCGACTGCCACCAAAGCAGTGAGCGATCTTAAAGACCAACGTAAAGATGTCTATGCCGCTTGGGCTAAAAACAACAATAAATTGAGTCAGTTGGTTGACATTGCACTGTTGGCATCCGGATTGCTCAAAGGTGAAGCACTATCCAAATTTGTCAATCGCAGCGTCGAACTGCTATAAGATATAAATCTTAAAATCCTAATCTATCGCATTAACATTCTGATTTTACAGATGCTGATGCGATAGTTTTTTTGTTTGTCATTTTTGGCATACTAATTGCAAATGTGTAATACATACAATAATAAAACGACAAAACTTATGAAACGATTAGCATTTCTTTTTGTGCTTGCAATGATAGCAGGCAGTATATTTGCCGAAAAGCAAGTGGCTACACAGGCATCGGAAGTTACTATTTTCATGAATGGTGCTCAAGTAACTCGCCAGAAAAACATCCAACTCTCTCAAGGTAAACAGACATTGGTATTCAATGGATTATCGCCTTATATTCGCGATAATAGTATTCAAGTTGGAGCTGAAGGCAAGATTACTATATTAGGAGTCAAACGCGAATACGATTTTAGCGAACAGGAAAAACAAAGCGAACGTATTGCTCAATTAGAAAGTCAGATTAAAGACAAAGAACTTGAAATCAGCAAGATAAAGACTGAGCAAGAAGTTATAAAGGCAGAACAAGACTTTTTGGAAGCCAACAAAGTTCTTTCCGGCAAAAACGAAGCAGTAACCTTACAAAATTTGCAACAAACACTCACTTACTATCGTGAACGTTTGAACGCAACAAAGACACGTCAAGGCGAACTAACACTATCGCTTAAAGAGCGCAATGATGAACTGACTAAACTCAAAGCCGACCTTCGTCAAGTTCAGGGCAATGCAGCCAAAGAGACATCGAAAATAATAGTGGATATCAACGCACAGCAAGTCGGTACATTTAAGTTCAACCTCACCTATTATGTCAACAATGTTAATTGGATTGCATCATACGACCTGCGAGCATTTAGCATCGGTGAACCTATTGCCTTGACCTACAAAGCACAGATATTCCAGAACACAGGCGAAAATTGGGATAATGTCAGTCTCACACTCTCATCAGGCAATCCATCGGTCAACAATAATAAACCTACTCTATCAACTTACAAGTTGCGTGAACCTCAAAAGGAGTATGCTGTAGTAGGATATGGTGTTACACCAAAAGCACTTATGGTAGAAGAAGAATTGGCTTACGATGCTGCACCGATGATGAAATCAGCAGCACGCTCGTATGCTGCCAACAATGTTATAGAAACAGAAGTTAGCGACAATATGACATCATTTGAAATCAAGATTAAAGAAAAATATAGTGTCCCTTCAAGCGGTGAGCGCACAACAGTTGACGTGGGAGTATTCGAGTTGCCATCAGAATACGAATACCATGCCATCCCTAAAAAGGACAAAGATGCTTTTCTTATCGCAAAGGCAACCGATTGGACCAAACATCATCTTATCAATGGTCAAGCCAACATATATTTTGAAAACACATACGTCGGACAGACTTCTATCAATACTCAGTCAGCCAACGATACTCTCGTTGTATCGCTTGGTCGCGACAAATCGATAGTAGTTACGCGCGATGAACAAACCGATTTTGCAAAAAAGAAAATCTTATCGTCGAAAGTGGAAGTTACCAAGGCATGGCAGATAGAAGTGAAAAATCAGAAAAAACGTCCTATAGATATCATTATATTTGATCAAATACCTGTTAGCAGTACGTCAAGCATAGAAGTTAGCAGCGAAGTCAATGGCGCAGAATTGAAGGCATCAACAGGCGAAATAAATTGGAAACTCAACGTACCTGCCGGTCAGACAATGAAAAAGACATTCAACTATAAAGTCAAATACCCAAAAGATTGGGACTTGAAAATAGAATAAATAGTAAATAGAAAAAAATTGTACATATTGATTACCTTTCATTGTTTTTATTCATTTAATTATGAAGACTTCCGAAAAACATTCGTTTTAGGGGTAAAGTATCAACCAATTAAAAACATATAAACAATGAAGAAAATGTTAATCTCTCTAATGGTTCTACTTAGTAGCA
>Ga0326513_10000744_pt1 | contig 27685 bp, 47 predicted proteins | sample 2_2465_0518_D_FD_203654 | JGI IMG/M metagenome (GOLD analysis project Ga0326513, IMG submission 203654) | Bovine rumen microbial communities from UC Davis, California, United States - 2_2465_0518 | ecosystem: Host-associated > Mammals > Digestive system > Stomach > Rumen | place: USA... | reverse complement strand
CAGAACGCCTATCAAGGCTTCGCAAAACAAAACTATATGATGCTCGATAACCTTAAACTCGGCTACGGTGGTACAGCTTCCGAAATGGCTCGACTTATTAACGACTCTGGAGTTTTAGGAGATTCTGTAAAGGTTACAACGGCAACAGTAAACGACGTTCCATTCGATAAAGTTATTGACGCGATCCATAAGATTCAAGAGAACTTAGGTATAACAGGTACGACGGCAAAAGAGGCCGCTGAAACTATCTCAGGCTCTGTAAACTCGATGAAAGCGAGCTGGTCTAATCTTATGACTGGTATCGCTCGTGATGATGTTGACTTCTCGGCGCTTGTAAATAATTTCGTGGATAGCTTAGCTAACGTGTTTAAGAATCTCGGACCAAGAATTAAGATTATCGCTGAAGGTATATCTAAACTTGTAGAACAACTCGGACCGATACTAGCCCAGATGATTCCGGAGTTTATACAGACAGTTCTACCTAGTGTGATTCAAGCATTGATTCAATTAACTGTAGCTATTATTCCTATGTTACCGACTATTATCCGTATGTTAGTAGATGCGCTTATTCAGAATCTCCCGATGATTATCGAGGGTATCAAACAACTTATTCCTCAGCTCATCGGGCTTATTCCTGAGCTTGTAGGTGCTTCGCTCCAGATATGGATGGCTATTAACGCGGCTTTATTCGAGGAGATAGGCAAGTTCTTAGGAATGATAGGAGAAAAAATAGGACAAGCGTTCGAGGGTATCTGGAATGGTGTATGCGCTGGCGCTCAAGCTGCGTGGCAAGGTATCCAAGATATATTCGGGTCTGTAGCTGAGTTCTTCGGCTCTATCTTTAGTGCTGCGTGGGAAGCTGTAAAGGCTGTATTCTCGACCGGTGGGCGTATCTTTATGGGGATTGTAGATGGCATTTTGAACGGATTTAAAGTGATTGTAAACGCTATCATCGGTGGTATTAACGCAGTAGTAGCAATTCCATTCAATGGTATTAACGGATTCCTTAGTTTCTTAAGAGGCATAGATATTCTCGGTATTAAGCCGTTTGAATGGGTCGGTAGTATAGATGTACCACAGATTCCTTATCTCGCAAAAGGTGGTTATGCGGATGGAGCTACTAACGCTGTTATCGGCGAAGCTGGAAAAGAGGTTGTATTACCACTCGAAAACAATACGGATAACTGGGCTGGACTTCTAGCGTCGACTCTAGCCGAACAGTTCGAGCAAGAAGGTATAGTCGGCGGACGTGAGATTGTAGTCAATATGACTAATGAGATAAATAACGAAATGGACGCACAAGATATAGGACGCGTCCTTATGGAGTCTATAAGGAGGGCTGCTTAAATGAACCTAAATGATATTGAAAAGAAATGCTTTATCTTAGCTTTATTTATACGAGATGACGCTCAGAGATTTCTTTTAGGCTCTGGAGCTTATGAATTTAAAGACTCTCAGCTACATTTCTCGGCTAATACAATGAAAAATGACGTTGTAGAAGTACAAGGCAACGACGGCTATATGTTAGCAGGTCAAGTACGCCGTCCGACAACTCAGGTATTCGATGGTTATATCGGAGATGCAAGCGTTACTAAGGCAGAGATTGAAGGTTATCGTCGGGATTTCTTAGCGTTCTTCTCGAAGAACCACTATTTTACGGTTGTGTATGTATTCGCTGATGGTAGCGCGATCCAAAGACGTAGAGGCTTTATTGTAGACGCTCCGGAAGTTCGAGAATTATGGCAGATGTACCCAGAGTATCATATTGGAATGAATTTCGAGGACGTAAACTACTACAGATATGGCGAGAACGCTCAAGGAGAAGAAGCATACGGCAAGTCGGCAACGGTTGAACTTTCTACAAGCTTATTCGGTGGTCTTGAGTGGGAAGATGGGGTATTATCTCCTAGCTCGATAGAGCGAGAGGGTAACCCTATTTCATTCGGTGGCACAGATTCAGGTAAAAATATCCAAACATTCCAGATTAAAGGCAACTTAACAGAAATTCCAGATACTAGATATACTCAGGTGGAATGGTTAGGAGGTACAGGTACTCAGTATTTAGATACAGGAGTTAAGACTAATAGTACAATGAAGGTAGTTGCTAATCTTACTATCGGTAGCACGACTGGAAACCAGATATTCGGAGAAGGTTCTCCGGGTAGCTACGTCAACTTAGGTCTTATGAACCACTCAGGCTATTATCGAGGTAGATGTAGAAGAAATGCCGGTGCTAATATGGATATAGCAAGTACGGTTCCTTGTGGCGATGGTGTATTCCACAATTTTGAGGTCAGCCAAGCTGGAGGGTTCTGGATTGATGGCACAAAGATAGGTAATTTTCAGAGCTATACATATACAAGCAATACAAGCTTATTCTTGTATGCTATGAACGGTAACGGAAACCCTGTAGGCGGTACAATTTGTAACGGTAAAATTAAGAGATTAAAAATCTATGACAATGGCTCATTAGTTAGAGATTTTGTGCCAGCCATTAGAAATTCTGATAACGTTGCTGGTATGTATGATTTAGTTGAGGATACATTCTATACAAATATTGGCACAGGAACATTTACAACAGGAAATGAAATACCACAGCCAACCCCAGAATTCCCAGAAACAATTCAAACTGTAACTGGAGAACAGACTATCGTAGTATCAGACGGAGCTAACCAGAGCCAGAGTTTGACCGTAGATTTAGGCTCTATTGAGTTAGCTAAAGTAGATACGGCTCGAGATTATATTTATAAAGACGTAAACGACTGGTATATACATCGAGAAGTACAGAAGATTAGCAGCTATGCTGGAGAATCCATAACGACTCCGTATATATCTAGTACAGGTCAGCTTTCGACAGGAGCGACCGTATATTATGCTTTAGCTACTGCAACAGATACCCAGATTACTGACAGTGTTCTTATCAACGAGCTAGAAGCCATACTAGACGCTGATACTTATGACGGACAGACAGTTATAGAAGCTACTTCGGATGATGTACTACCAACACTCAGAGCAAAAGTGGCAGTTATGGTTATGGAGGGTGGCGTAGTCTGGGATTCTTACGGTGCTGTATGGGAAGAAGGCGGAGGCGGTAAAACTACGGTGCAAGTTGATTCTATCGAGAATGTTTATCCGGTGTGGACGGTTACTGGTCCGGCTTATAATCCTGTACTTGAGAACTTAACTACAGGAACTGCTATATCTTACTCTGGAAATGTTACAGCGACTCAGACTCTAGTTATAGATATGATGAACCAGACGGCTAAACTTAACGGAACTTCTGTTATTTCGAATGTTAGCGGAGAATGGCTTGAATTCGTGCCGGGAAATAACACGGTATCCTATACGGCAAGTAACGGAGATGCTCCGGATTCGACGATTGAATGGCAGGAGGTTGTAGGCTAATGGCAGAAATAGCAGCTAGATACGAAGTAAACTTGTATATAGATGGTACTCTTATCGGAGATTGTAGGAAGCTCGCTCAGAACTTAAAATGGGTGCGTCGACGTACAAAAGTTGGCGCTGACGAGATTGACTTTACTCTAAATGATGTTCTATTTAACGAGTGGTGTGAAGAACGCGGAACGACTATAAATAATATGCTCCGTCCGATGGCTCTAGAGTGCCGAGTAGTTAGAGATGGTATCGAGTTATTAGGTGGATTTCTAGCAACTATGCCTGGTTATACTCCAAACGGTACGAGTGCGAACTTAGCTCTTAGGTTCGATGGATTTCTTAACCTCTTAAATGGTGTGTATATACGTCCTATCGGTACTGTTACTGGTGGAATGGATACACTCATACAAAGATTTATAACTGAAGCTGATACAAGAGCTTCTAACGCTGGGAAGGCTTACGGATTTACGGCTGGTACTCTCGAGCCGTTGGCAAGTATAGACCATACTTTCGATAACTACAAGTCGACTAAGGAATGGATATGCGACCGTTCTGATAATATTACTGGAGCTGGACCGTTTGATGTTTATTTCCACGCTGATAAGACTTACGATGTTTATTCTAGCGCTCATTTCGGGGATATTATCACGGACTGGGTGGCTTGGTATCCTACAAAGCTAAACGCTCCGAGTGCAACGTCAATTTCAGCTCAGGAGGTGTCGGGATTTGCTAGCGCGGTTATCGGTATCGGTTCTGGAGAGATTTCGTCTAACGCTTCTGAAAATACAGCGATCACGAGCGAGCAAGTATATACGCCAGCAGTTGAGGAGTATGGGTATTATGAAACTATTTTACAAGATTCGAGTGTATCGCTACAAACTTCCCTAGATTCTAACGTCGCTACTAAGCTCGCTAACGACTCGACCATTATATGGCAGCCAGAAATTAGGTTATCAGGTAAAACAGTAGCTCCTAAGCCTAGTGGCACAAACAAGATATGGATAGGAGATACTATCACGATTAACAACTCCGAAGATTTAACAGGTATGACTAACGGTCAGTTTAAAGTAAACGAATTAGAGGTATCAGTTACAGCGGCTGGAGCTGAGAATATAAGACCGGTACTCGAAAGGGCGGAATAATGGACGGTCGAGATTTCTCACTACGACTTAAGAAGATTAAGGCGGAAGTTTTAGCGTTTAAACAGTATCAGAAGTCCGGAGTTGGGCGGGCTGATTTTTATCGGTATGAATTCGGTAAAGACCAACCGTGGCTTATATCTGGCGAGACTCTAACAGTAAAATTTTATTTTAACAGCACGACACAACCGATATTCCAGATATTCTATATAGCAGGAATTATAAGTATAAACTGGAGCGCGGGTGTATTAACTATAAGTAGTGGTGCTATTATTTTACAAAATGAAATAATAACAATAGCGCAGAGACCTTATAACGTAGTCGAGGAGGTAACTCCGTGAATTATTTAGACAGAGAAATTCAGACACTCAAGCAAGAGCTACTAGCTCTTAAGACGGAAAAGTCTAAAAGGATAAATAACTTAACGGTTCTTGAATATACCGTACCTGTTACTTTTAGATTAGAGGAATATCAAGCTTCTCAATACACAACTAGAATACGTTCGACTCAGAGAATAGAAATAACAGCAAAATCTCAGATGGATCGGGGATATTTTATTTCAGCTAGAATAGATGTAACCGGTCTAGATAGTAGGACTCTTATCTGGGGAGATGATGGTTATACTGACGCTGATGGATTACAGTATAAGATTTATGGCTTAAGAGTATATGATTCTACAAACGCTTCAGACGTACAAAAAATAGAAGACGGACAGACTCCAGTAGTCGATTATAATATCGTGATTACGAGTACTACTCCGCTTAACATAACAACGGAGTATTTCTGATGAATAACGACCTTATACAAGCTGAGATAGCAGCTATTGAGCGAGAGTTACGAGATTTAAAGACGGTGCAAGGCCCAATAGTAAACATACTAGGTTATAAATACAGCTATTATCTCCATTCATACAGAGAAAATACTATATTCAAAATAACCTATATCAAAGGAGACCAGCCTTTGATACTTATCCCTAACCCAGACGGCGGTATTTTTGACCCGATTCCGTTAGCCGTAGTTGATAACGTGCAATATCTAGCAGCTGCTATCTTCGGCGGTCAAGTTGATTTTTATTCTAACTGGGAAATAGTCTCTATAGAACGGCTAGACTAACTTGAGCCTATTTGTTGCTCGTAAAGATACTGAGAATAACAGTATTAAGGAGCAGATATGGCTTTAGAACTCACAACTATACAGCCGATTAAGATTGATGGCGTTGAATGCCGTCCGGTTGTAAACGCAGAAACAAGACTAAGAATCGCTGAGATTAAGTCTTTAGTATCCGAAGAAGATAGAAAAAAGGCTATCGAGGTATTCGCTACCGTATTCCCTGAAAATGGGGATTATGTACGCGAGAAACTAGCTCAGATGACCTCGCTAGATATTGAGCTTATTCAAACTTATCTATTAGCCGGACAGAAAGGAATAGATACGGTACTCGATGGGCTTAAGGAGGCTATGCAGAAATGAAAACTGTATATGTAGTCTATCAAGATTGTGTCTTATGCGGTAGTAAAGGAGAAAAAATTAAGAAATTCGCTACTGCAGAGGGTATCGAACTTATTAAGCTCGGATTTACTACAGAAAAGGCTAAAAATTACATAAAAGAGGCAGTATTTAAGCACGGTATAGGTTCTATGCCGTTCTTTACTGATGGCAAGAAATATTCCTATCATTTAGCCGATTTTGTCGAAAAAACTTCGGTAAAAGTCGAGAAAAAGACAACTAAAGCCAAGAAAACCCGAAAAACAAAGAAAGGTATAGAAAATGAACCCGTTCAAGAGAATTAGAGATGCGATCAGGAGACCAAAAGCTCAGGCAGTAACTCAGGAATTAGCAAACCAGCTATTCGTAAACCCATTATGTAGCGATTATGAGAACGTATTCGCTCAAGTACGTCCGCTTATTAACGATATGGCAGTTGTAAGACCATATGGCATAGGTAGAAACGGAGGAAGGCTTACAAGCGATAGAACTCCAGAGCTTACCATTCTCGACGCTCCAAACGACCAGATGGGATGGTTCGATTTCGCTTCTTCGATGTTCGCTGGTTGGCTTACAGAAGATGAATTAGACGTACACGTCCATTTTAGTAAGTCCGGTAGAGTAGACGGATATACGATTATTCCGGCTGGCTCGAAAAGATGGGATGGTACGAGATACTACTGGGAAATTCAAACAGAAGAAGGTATCAAGACCGTCTATGACGACGAAGTTATGCAATTGCTATTCTCTAGAAGCCCTAAGAACCTATATAAAGGTATTTCTCCGGCTACATCGGTTAGAGCGTGGGCGCAGACTGAAGATGTACTCGCTCAGTATCAGAGAGCTTTTATCGAGAATGGCGCTATTCCAGCATCTATAACATTTATTCGCGCTAGCTCGTATCAGAAGTTCGAGGAAACCCAAAGAAAGCTCGAGGGAGAACTCAGAGGAGCTAAGAATAAAAATAAGACTATCTATATCTGGAGACAGTATGATAACGATACTGGAGAAACTCAGGATCAGATAGAAGTAAAGACGATTCAGGGGAATAACTCGACACTCGCTATTAAAGACCTTGCGGATATTATTAACGACCATCTTAACAAGGCATATGGTGTATCGAACTTTATTCTCGGCGATGATTCGTCGGCTAAGTATGACAACGCTGAGCTTTCAGATTATCAGTTTATTAAGCGACGTGTATATCCGGCGCTCTTAGCGTTCTGGAGTCAATTCCAGCACGAGTTAGACCGTATTACTGGCGGTATCGGTTATGCTATCCAGTTCGATATTGAGCTTCCTGATTTAACAGAGAGAAAAAGAGTAAAAGCTGAAACAGCTCGTATTAACGTAGAGAACTTAACTAACCTCATCAAAAATGGCTCACGTCCAGTATCGGCCGTGAAAGCTCTAAATCTCGGAGATGAGTGGGTAGATGTCGCAAGGGGGATTTATGCTAGAGCAGCGGTCGAGTCAATGCTTCTATCCGTATCAAACAAAAACACTCCATCTGAAACTTCTGACAAGTGTCACGAAGGGAATTACCTCCCAAAAGATAAATGCGCTGATTTCTCCCACGATCGCTGCTGCTGTGAGAATGACGCGCTTCCTGAAATGACTCAAACAGAGCGGGCTATTTATGCTGAATTAGTTGATATGGCTCGTAAGATTATGGAGCAAGATTCAAGCCTTGACGAAGAAGCTGTTATCGCTAAACTAGATGAGCTTTTAACTAATGAGGCTCTATCTGGAGAAGAAAAAGGAGCCAAGTCTCTCGAGTTGATAACTAAAGGCGAAATAAGGCAGGAGATTCGCACGACGATTAAAGAGGGATTAGAAGTATCTAACGCTCTTAAGACTCGTATTAACGCTAGAACTACTGAGCTTGTAAAGAACTACGGAGAAGAAACCAAGAGGCTATTCGACGAGGTTCTAAATAGCTCAGAGGGCAAGTCAGCCGGCGAGATTCAAAAAGAACTCCGAGAGGCTATGCCAACTTATCAAGCTGAAAGAATTGCTAGAAATGAGACTACTTATGCGTTTAGATCAGGAGATTTAGAACAGACTAAACAATGTGCTAAGAAGTACGATTTAAAGCTAAAACTAACGTGGAGGTGTAGACACGATGGAGCAACTTGTCCGGTATGTGCTGCGATGGACGGTCAGACTACTATGCTCGGTGTACCGTTTAATGACGTGGTGGAAACAGAAGATGGGACTGTAGCGTGGGAACGCTCAGTATGGAACGACGACGGTCAGATTCCGGCCGCTCATCCTAATTGTCGATGTAGATACGATGTGGAGTTAGTCTAATGGCCGTAACGAGAATTTATTGTCCGAAATGCAAAAGAGTTCTCGGAGATACTGATAAGAGCTTAGATTGTGTGTTGAATTGTCCGAGATGTAAAGCTCAGCACGTCAAAATTAAGATTGTGTCTTATAAAGATTATCTATTTAACAAAGGAGGTAACAATGGCTTATAAGCAAGTTCTTTATCCGTGCCTAGATACGCCAGACGATCCATTATACGTCTATCAGGGCAAAAAGTTATTATACGACTGGCTCGGTTGGTGTTTAGCAGTCGCAGCAGCGTCGTTCGACGCTTCGGGCGGTTCTTGGTCGGCTAAGACGGCTTGGCAGTCTTGCTCGACACAGCATCGAGATTATAACTTACCTGAGGGCGTATGGATTCCGGTATGGTGGGAGGGCGGAGAATACGGACACGTCGCAGAAGCTTATGTAGAAGACGGACAGATAACCGTCTATTCTTCCCCATATACACACAAGCCTAGCTTCGATGTCTTTAGAGGCGGTGTGTATGAAACTCTTAACTACATCGGACGTGTGTACGGTGTAGGCGATTTTAGCGGATGGTCTGAAACTCTCTTAAACTCTCGCATTATAGAGTGGTATGACGACCGTCCGAAACCAGAAAAATCAAACGAAGAAATATGTAAGGAAGTCTGGGAAGGTCTATGGGGTGTAGGCGAAGAACGTAAACGCAGGCTAGAAGAAGCTGGCTACGATTACGATACAATTCAAGCGATGATAGACGAGGGTGTAGGAAAGCCTGAGGACGATTCTAACTCTGAGCCAGAACCAGAACCAACCACAGAGCCAGACGAGCCTTCTGAGCCGTCTGATGAGCCTACAGAGCCTATCGAGGACGAACCAAAAGACGATGATAACAATAATGATAATAAGGAGGATGATATGGGAGTACCAGAGCCAGTAGAACCAGCAAAAGGACAAGACGCACAATTTATCGGCGGAATTATTGAAGAAGCTTCAGACGCTTTCGAGCCGACTAAGACTATGAAACTTATCGCTTATCTAGTAGGAGATGTACTACTTATAGCGGCGATTCTTATTCCTGATATAGTAAACGCTATCCAAGCTCCAAACGCTTCTATCTGGGCGGAATATACTTCTAAAGTACTCTTAGAGGCTGGAACTTGTATCTTGCTCGTATTCAAACTAATTAAGAAGAAGAAGTAGAGCGATGGAAAGCATAACACTAGGGGAAATATCGAATGTTCTTATATTTATTGCTGGTGTACTTGCTTCTGGCGGTGCTATTGCTGGCTTTATGTCTAAACGCTTCGGAAAAATAATGAGCGAGCAACTTAAGCCGACGAATGAAAAGCTAGATAGTTTAGCTGAGTCGATAGATGAAGTAGATATGGCTAACTGTAAAAATTTCTTAGTACAGAGTATATCGGAGCTTGAGAATGGTCGAGAGCTAGATAAAGTAGCTCAGGAGCGATTCTGGGAAAACTACGACCACTATACGAATATGGGTGGCAACTCCTATATACATACGGCTGTAGAAAAATTAAAGAAAGAAAATAAATTATAAAGAAAGGAAAATAAATGGCAAATCCAAATAATGCTATAGGAACAAATGCGGCGTTCGGTGGTAGAACTTCTCCAAACGCTTTTAACGACGTTTTAGGAGCATTTAAGAATCGAGGTATATTATCGGGCTGGGTGTGTAGCCCTAATTCTGGTATGAGCGTAGTCTTAGGCGGAGATGGCATAAATCGTGATGTAGCTATCGCAGAAGATAACGCAGGAAATAAAACAACAGTAAATAACATATCAGGAAGTCCGGTATCGGTAACCATCGGAGCAGCGCCAGCAAGCCAGTCTAGGATTGATGCTATAGTGGTATATGTCGAGAACCCACCACAAGGAACAGCTACGGCTACGGATAATTATGATGCTGTAAATATTCTAGTAGTAGAGGGGAATACGGCAAGTACTCCAGTAGCTCCGAACGAGAGTATGATCCGTACAGCGATTACGGCTGACGGTGCTTCAGGTGCTACGGCTTATTATGTAGTGTTAGCTTATATAACGGTCGCTAATGGCACTACTGATATAACTTCAGAGATGATTGAGTTAGGGCAGTCAGCAGTTGTAAATATGATTTACCCTATCGGCTCTGTTTATATGTCAGTTAACTCAACTAACCCGACATACTTATTCGGTGGTACTTGGGTACAGATTAAAGATACGTTCCTATTATCGGCTGGCGATACATACACGGCAGGGAATACAGGTGGCGAGGCAACGCATACATTAACAGAACAAGAAATCCCAGCCCACAGACACAAAGTCGGAGGTACAGGTGGTGGCGATGGAACAAGCGAGAGCGGTTATCTTGCACGCTATTCAACTTCATCGGACTACCCGTATTCGTTGCGTAGCAATAATGCCGACCCGACCTATTGGAGTACGTCATCTGTTGGTGGCGGTCAGGCTCACAACAATATGCCACCATATCTCGTGGTATATATGTGGCAAAGAACTGCATAATATGGTATAATATAAACACAAAGTTGCAACAAAAAACTAGAACCGGCTCGAAAGGGTCGGTTTCTTGTTGACTTATTATTAAAAGTTTGATACAATAGAGTCAGTTAGAACGCATATTCAGACTCCGTGATACCCGAAAGGGTCGGAGTCTTTTATTCGTAAAAGACAAAAAAGGTTTACGCAAACGCGTTGTGGAAAACCAACATATACTAACTAAATCCGGATGTGGAAAACTCAAACGGCTACATTTTGGGTGCTTAAAAGGAGGAAATATGGGGAATTCATATGAATCAAATGAAAAGACTCTTAAAAGAGTCTCAAATGATTCAAATGATAAGAGGACGAACTGTTTATCTGTCGAGGAACGAGATTATATGATCTCGAAAGTTGTAAGAAAGTTCGGCATTATTCCGCAGTTTAGACCAGCAGTCGCTAAAGCTGCGAACTATATTAACGGTCCGAGATTCTGGGAAATATACGAGTCGGCAGAACGAGCAAAATCGCCAGCTAGATATTTTATCAAGGCTATTAACAGAGAACTGTATAGCTAAAGTTCGAGTCCAATTCCCCTATTAAATATTAACTTAAGTAGGGGATTTTTAATTTTATGAGAATTTCTGAGGCATACATACGGTATGTTCGAGAGTATCTAGAAATTAAAGGAGCTGATCTTAACCAGATAACCCATTATAAGGCTTCGGCTAGATTATGGGTTGAGATAGTAGGAGATAAAGAGCTATCTAAGGTTACGATGGAAGATGTAGCGAAGTTTACCTCTGGACTTAAAACTTACGGTCAGCATAGAGGTACGAATACTGTAGCTTATTATATTAAGGAGCTTCGAGTAGTTTTAAGATACTGGAGGCTTAGAGGAGAAAAAGTTCTCGATTCTGATATTATTCCGATACCTAAAAGAGAGCCAAACACTCCGAGCTTTTTATCTAAGGAGGAAGTAAACAGAATGATTAAAAGTTCTCATCTTATAAGAACCAAGTTTGTTATTTCGATGCTATATTCTTCTGGTCTTAGAGTATCGGAGCTTAAGAGTCTAGATAGATGTTCGATAGTGGATCGTCAGTTTACGGTTGTAGGTAAAGGCAAAAAGGAGCGTATAGGCTTTATAGACGCTCGAACTGAGCGATATATGGAAAAGTACCTGTCTATGCGTAAAGACACGTCAGAAGCCCTTATAGTGACTTCAGAGGGCAATCGAGCGAGCGTGTCGACTATACAATTTATAGTAAGGAACGCTGCGAAGAACGCTGGCATAACTAAAAAGGTAAGCCCACACACGCTCCGGCATAGTTTCGCTACCAATTTCGTTTCTAATGATGGAAATATAAGACACTTAGCGATGTTGATGGGCCATAACTCGATAGAGACGACGGCTCAGTACACTCACTTAGTAAATAATGACCTTATGAGAGAATATAAGCTACATCATACCTGTTAGTTCTGGTTAGCTTCGATTTTAGCCCATTTATAGTGAGCTTTACCGAGTACTTCCTGTTCTCCGCTGTCATTATAGGTCAGTTTAGTACCTTGATATTCCATTTCTTTATGATCTTCGGACGTTAGCTCAGACCAGACGCTATCGAGATTAGCGTTAGATACGAACATAGCAAGAATAGAGCAGAAAAGTTTACCTAACTCCGTCTTATCCTCGTAGGTGTCGACCGTTATGATGAATTTATTCTCAGTACTGGAGATTATTTCGATATTTTGCTTCTTTTTATTATGGATATTGTACTTCCAGCTTATAGTTTTAGTTATTTCTTCAGAATTGAATGAGTATTCTGGGTTCTTTTTATTAAAATCTTCTATAAAACGTTCTATTTTTTCTTGACGCTGGTCTATATATTGAGGGGATGGTTTCTCTCTGTTGATGTATGGTATAGAACAAACTAGCACGATCAAGACAATGACCGCTATTAAAATATATCTTGTATTAAGGTTACGCAAAGATTTCTTCATAGTTTTATGATACCACAGATTCTCTATAAACTATCAAAAAACCACAAGGGGACGAAACCGGAGACCGGAACCCTTGTGGATAACTATATTATACCACAAAAATTAGAGAATAAAATTATTGACTATTACGCTTATGTGTGCTATTATAGATAGTAAGAAATCGCAATTTAAAAGACGAAATAGAATTACGATAAGGAAATCGAAAAAAATAGGGGTAGAACCTCCGTAAAACCATGGATGCGCTCTACCAACTGAGCTATAGTGGCAATAGAATTAGTATAGCATAGCCGAAACTATTAAACAAGAACTCCTTATCTAAGGAGTCTTTTTAAATGATTTCTTCGGGGTCTGAATATGCGTTCTACCTCAGGAGTATTAGAAACGGAGCGGAAGCCACCACTCATACAACTTAACAATTAGGAATAGCACAAAAATAATTAAGATTCGTGAGGTCAGACGAGCGGATGTCTTAGGAGATGCTGAGATAAAAATGACTTTTTTAGTTTTGTTTTTAGACCTTCATTTTATCTCGCCTTTAGAAAGAAATATATCATCCGAAGAACCGCCGGTTAGTCGAGTTAGTACGTCGCAAATGATTTCCGTCCGCTCATCCGACTTCACGAAGAAAGGAACTATATATGATGAAAATTAAACTAACTATACTAGCGATCCTTGCAAGTATGTACGGAATCGCTTTATCAGAAAACGGAATAGTCCAGACTATTAGCTGGGTCTTATTTATCGGATTATCTTTAACGCTATTCGCTCTATTGGAGAAACGATATGAGCTGGATTAGTGAATATAACAGAGATTGGTATGTAAGCCGTATGGCAGAACATTTCAAGAAAAGTAAAGAAGAAATCGAAAAGAAGCTCGAAAAAGAGCCGGAAGCTCTAGATGACTTCGTCGATTATCTTATAGAAGCTCACGAAGCAAGAAAGGATAGATGATGAGTAAGATTGGCACACAAGTTATAGAAGAACTCGAAAATCAAGAAATCTCGATGGACGAGCTAATAGAGAAAGGGCTATCAAATGAAACTAGAATTTAGAAAACTAAGAGCCGATGAGATAGAATGTCGAATCGGACAAATTAAAACTAACGGTCTAACACTCCTGTTATATAAAGATGCTCGCTGTGATATGAACGTACTCGACGAAACAGTCGGGCCGATGAATTGGAAACGAGAGCATACAAGGGATAACCGAAATTGCGTCGTATCTATATATGACGAAGATAAAAAAGAGTGGGTGTCTAAGGAAGATACCGGCACAGAATCAAATACTGAGGCTGACAAGGGCTTAGCAAGCGATAGCTTTAAGCGAGCCTGCGTCAACTGGGGTATCGGTAGAGAACTCTATACAGCTCCATTTATCTGGGTCAAAAAAGAGGACTGCAATTTACAAATGGGGATTGGAGACCGTGCTAGGTGTTACGATAAATTCTCAGTCGTGAAGATAACTTATACGCCCGCTGGGGATATAGATGGTCTTTGTATAAGGAATGAGAACAATGGCAAAAATGTATTCGTAAAGATGCCGGAGAAGAAAAATGACTAAGAACGACCTAGACAGATTAACCGACGAAACGATGGAGTATATGAGCGGTTATGATCTATCAGACGAAGAATTCGAGCTGGTAGAAACAGCTGTACTACATCTTAAATACGAAATAAGTAAGGAACTTTAGAAAATGGTGGTGCTGGCTAAGAGGTGCGAGTCAGCTAAGCGGAAGGCAAATCGAGGCCACTATTTTCATTATATCGAGGGCTTCAAGCTCCCCGAACTCTACATCGGACGAAGCCCTCAGTTCCTCCAGATTGACAATAGGAGAAATCCGACAAAACTGCGTAGATTGTCAATCCTAGCGAGCGGTCAAATTTCAGTCATAAGAACTCCATTTTACTCTTACGATATAAAACTTTGTAGGTTTGACCGTTCACTAGGTAGCCAGAGTTTGAGGACACATTTTACTCTGACTACCAAATCCACACTCATTACGACTCTGGAGCGTTTGCTATTCTCCAGAGCCAGACGAGCCGAGATAAAACCTTATTAGCCCACCAGTAAGCCTTAAATCTCGGTTCATCTGGACGCTTAAGCTAGTGTTGAGTCTAGCTTAAGGGTTCGGAAGGAGGTAAAGAGAGGTATGAAGACAAAAACTAAGAAGCGACTACAAAAGTTTGTAGACACTATTCTAAACATCGCAGCAATAATAGCGACAATACTAATTCTATTATGTATGCTGGCGTTCTTGATCCTAATTATATTAGGTATCTTATGGCTAGTACTTAGCCTTATCACGACGCTTATGACGTGGAGGATGTAATGGAAGATTTAAACGAAGCTGCTCGCTGGTATTGTAGCCACGAAGTAACAGCGGTGGGAGGAGAAGATGAAGATTAACAATAAACCTATGCGAGATACTATCAAGCGTCTAGTTAGAGCGGATCCAGCTTTAGCCGATGACGATAAAAGACTTATAGCGTCTATATGGTATCTAGAGGGCTGGACTGACGAAGATTTATACGACAAGTTAAAGTCTGTATCAAGTCCAGAAACTATCAGAAGAACCAGAGCGAAACTCGTCGAAGAAGGTGTTATAAAGCCGAGCGAGAAGACGCAGGAGTATAGGTACAAAGAATATAAGCAAGCAAGAATGTCTATCTAGGAGGTGGAAATGGGAAATAGATGGAGAAGTAGGTATGGGGATGTATTCGTATCATTCCCTAGCCAGATTAAAGAAGCGAATCTTGATTATGAATTAGTAAATTTCGTGTTAGGAGATGAATAATGTCAGGTACTAAAGAGGGTGGCAAAAAATGCGCCGCAACTAATAAGAAGATACACGGAGCCGACTTTTATAAAAGAATCGGTGCTAAAGGTGGACGTAACGGTCATACTGGAGGCTTCGCAGCTAATCCGGAGTTAGCTAGAAAAGCTGGTGCTATGGGAGGGGCTAAGTCTAAACGAGGGCCATCGAAGAATAAAAAGATTAAGGTGGTGTCCGAAGAAGAATCAAAAGAGATTAAGGTAAAGAAAGAGAATAACAAAGGCAAGTTCGGCTGGTTATTCGGAAAGAGGAAGTAGATGTTTAGAGGTTATTCACTCCTTGCCATTATGAGAACAAAAATCTCTGAGAAAAAGTATCGAGAATTATGTCGAGAAATAGAATGGCGAGAAGAACAGAAATATCTAGCAGATTTAAAGAAGCAACAGCAGGCGGTACAAAATGAGATTTAGAAAGAAAGTACGTTACGAAGACAAGTTAGAGCAGAGGTTAGACACTATATCGGAGCTAACTCGTGATTTAGAGAAGCCAGAGTTTAACAGGCTCTTAGACGCGTTAAAAAGTGTATTCGACGCACGTCAGAAGCTTAAGGGCGTAAAGACTAACGAAGAAAAAGAGAACGACGATATTTACGAGGCGGAGAAAATTTTAAGTAAGGAGTCAGAGAAATGATGACTTTTGAAATTAGTTTAACTTGGGCGCTGGTAGTGTGTTTCGTAAGCCTACTAATATTCGTGTATAGTACGAAAGGAAAGAAATAATGGAAAATGACGGTCTAAAAGGTTTTGCTATTGCTGGTCTAGTATGTGGAACTGCGAGCTGGTTTATTCTCGGTATCGTACTAGCTCCACTAGGATTAGTATTTAGTATTTTAGCTATGAAGTCTAAGGATAGCTCCACTAAGACGATCGCTACGGTTGGTATGACGATTAGTATAGTTGCTCTATCATTCCTTATCTTCTCAATAGCAGTATTAGCGAGTTTGAGGTAAAAAGACGGTAAAACGACGAAAGTAGGTGGAAAATGACTGAATATAAGCGAGGAAGATATAGAACCGATAAAATAACGATTAAAGAAATCGGTAATCTTCAGATTATATTCTGGGATAAAGAAACTATATATCTTATAGACGTAAAAAGAGGATTAAGATATATATTCCATCGCTGGTTCGCTCCGAGAGCGAGTTATAGCGACTGGAACGCGTTTAGGAGTAGCCTATGGAGTTCTAAACATACTCAGATAGGCTGGTATTTCGAACAGGCTGCAACGTGGGAGATATGCTTTACTACGAGTCGTAGAGGAGTTGATTTAGAGGGTAAGGAGATTAGGTATTTATGAAAGAATCAGAACTACAAGAGGCGGTCGCGAGGTATATCCGGCTTCGTTATCCGGACGTTTTATTCCACTCGGACTTCGGCTCGGGTATCAAGCTCACTAAAGGCCAAGCTATGAAACAGAAACGTCAGAACGGTGGTCGCAGAGGTTGGCCTGATATGTTTATTGCTGAGCCGAAAGTGTGGGAATTATATTATGTTTGTAATTATTACGGACTATTCCTAGAGCTGAAAAAGGAAGGAACTAGACTCAGGAAAAAAGACGGATCGTGGGCTACGGAGCATATAGCAGAACAGGCAAGAATTCTACACGCTCTACAAGATAGAGGATACAAGGCGAGGTTCGCAGTAGGCTTCGATGAAGCAAAAGAGATTATAGATTGGTATTTAGGAGGTGAAGAATGAGAAAAACAGAGCTTGATTGGTTTTTAGAAATACAAGAGAAAAATAGGAAGATAGAGCAAGAAATCGAACAAAATAAGAAATTTTACGCTGTATTGGAGTATCTAGGGATTGAATTAGTCAAAGACGAGCTCGGAGATTGGAGAGCTATTAAAAAAGAAGATAGGAGAAAAAATGGCAACAATTAAAGACTTAAAATTTGATGACAAAAACTTCAACAAACACACTGAGTTTGGTATGAGCTTGCTTGAAAAGAGTTTACGAGAGAATGGCGCTGGACGCTCAATTCTTCTCGATAAAGACAACAACATTATCGCTGGAAATGGAATTGTAGAGGCGGCCGGACAGATCGGGCTTGAAAAGGTCAAGATAGTCGAGGCGACTGGTGACGAAATCATAGCGGTCAAGAGGACGGATATTTCCCTTAACTCGCACAAAGGTCGAGAAATGGCTCTGGCCGATAATGCGACAGCAGCAGTCGACTTAGACTGGGACGATGAAGCAATCAAGAGCGAGTTCACAGAAGACAAAACGAGGGGTTGGGGTATAGATCTAGACTGGACTGATATAGAAAAAGAAGTCGAGGAATACGAGGCCCCAGAGGTGGACGAAGGCGTCGAGCCAGATTCAAAGCTGGGGGGGGTCTATCAGTTAGGAAGGCACAGGTTGATGTGTGGTGATAGCACAGACGCTGGGAGTGTGGCGATTTTGATGGATGGGCAGAAGGCTGATATGGTGTTTACTGACCCACCGTATGGGATGAATCTAGAAACTGATTTCAGCGATATGCACAGTAGGTTAAATACGGATTTCGCTAATAGAAAGATGAAGGGCGGAAAATACAACGCCGTAATTGGAGACAAAGAGGACTTTAAACCTGAGTTGATCACTACGGTGTTTGATAATTTTGGGTATTGCAAAGAGATAATAACTTGGGGGGCTGATTATTATGCTGATATAATTCCTAACCGTAATAGGGGGAGTTGGTTTGTATGGGACAAGCGACAGAATGAGGAAGATAGCAAAGACACAGCCGAGCGTATGGATAAAGGGTATGGCTCTTGTTTTGAGTTATGTTGGAGTAAAAATAGACACAAAAGAGAATTAGTGCGGATCAGGTGGGCTGGGCTATTTGGTATGGAAAAAGACGATACAAAAACCAGAGTGCATCCGACGCAGAAGCCAGCAATTCTAGCACAATGGTTTCTGAAAAAATATAGTAAAGACGGCGACAGGGTGGTTGATTTGTATGGCGGCTCCGGCTCAACTCTTATCGCTTGTGAGCAACTAGGCCGCAAATGTTATATGATGGAACTCGACCCCAAATACTGTGATGTAATACGCAAACGCTACTGGAAGTTCAAGACAGGTAGCGAGGAAGGATGGCAAGAAGGAACGAGGTAGATTATGGCTGGTGCGATAAACTTCAGTACAGACAACGAATATTACACGCCGAAAGAAATCGTCGATATGTTCGGCCGGTTCGATTATGATCCAGCTACTACTGAAGATAAGGCAAAAGAACTCGAGATAAAAAACTACGATACTATCGAGACTGACGGGCTAAAGTCCGACTGGACGAGATTCAAGAGTATCTGGTGCAATCCGCCATTTACACTAAAGGTCGAGTTCTTAACGAAGGCTCAAGACTACTATAACAAAACGGGGGGGGTGTTTATATGTTAGTTCCAATTAGTTTCCTGACGACTAAGCGATTCCACGCTATTATTAAGGGTGCGAAGATATTTCTACCAGATGGCAGAATCAAGTTCGAGTCTGGGCTAGGAAAAGTTTCTAGGTCTCCAGCGTTCGGTAGCGTAGTAATCAAGATACAAGATAAATGGGAAATAGAACCAATTAAACTAGGAGGTATATATGGCAAATAACGAAAATCTCACCACAGAGGAGGCGAAAGCCCACAGATTCGGAGGCCCGAAAGGCAACCCGAGAAATCCGGGAGGCTGGAAGAAACAGGACACGGCTCGCTATAAACTCGAGCAGATGATGAAATTGACAGAGGAAGAACTTGTAAGGGTAGCAACTGATAAAGAAGCTCCGTATTTCGAGCGTAAACTAGCTAACGCTATCGGCTCTGGAGACTGGAAAACCATCGAGGGTATGATGAACCAAGTCTACGGACAACCTAAGGCAACTATCTCAGCAGAAGTAGCAGAAATCAAGCCACTCGTAGATTTAACCAAGAGGAAGAAGAATGGAGAAAGCAACTCTTAGCGTAGTTATACCAGTCTATAATAAAGCTCCATTTCTTCGTAGGTGCTTAGATTCTCTCGTAGCTCAAACAGACAAGGACGCTCAGATTATAGTTATTGATGACGGCTCGACAGATGAATCCGGCAAGATATGCGACGAGTATAAACAGTACGGATTCGAGATATATCACACGAAGAATAACGGAGTATCAGAGGCTCGAAACTTAGGTATAAAAAAGTCTAAGAGCGAGTGGATAACGTTCCTCGATGCTGATGACAAGTATACAAAAGACGCTATAGATATTATGAAACGTACTGGCGCTGAAGATATAAACGATATAGTACAGTTCGGTCAATACCGCCATCTTCCGAACGGGAATGTAGTCGAAAGAAACTGGGGTACGGGTGTATATGGCTACACGGAAGTAAAAAGACAATGGGTCGGGGTGTGGAACAAGATGTATAAAGCTTCTCTGGTTAAAGATATACGTTGTATTAAGGGCTTACAGTTCGGAGAAGATGAAATGTTTAACATCGAGTGCCTATTAAAAAATAAGACACTCTATCACTCTAGGGCTAATATCGTGCATCACTATTTCGACGATTTAAACTCAATATGTAGATCCGAAGGGCTACCACGCACAAAGCTAGAGCGACTGATTAAAGAACTCAAGAAGAAAAAAGAGACGCTCGATAGCCAAGAAGAAAAAGACTGGATAGATAATATGATTAAGCGACACTATGCTTCCCCGACGTTTAAGAGTAGAGCTTGTATAGATCATAACGGTAAGTACGATGTAGTTTATTTCTTAAAAGAAGACAAAGTAAACGAGGAGCTAAGATATAGTCTTAGGTCTATCGAGAAGAACTTCCAATATAGAAATGTAGTCTTTTATGGTGGATGTCCGGAGGGATTAAAACCAGACAAACATTTTAAGCGTACTCAGACTGAGCCGAGTAAATGGGAACGTGTTAGAGCGTCGATTAGAGCCTGTTGTTTAAATCCAGAGATTTCTGACAAGTTCTGGTTATTTAACGATGACTTCTTTATTATGAAACCGATGAGCGAGGAGATGACAGCTCAGTATAACGGGGATATTCGGAGGCATATAGAGAAAGTCAAAGCAAGACACGGAGGTCAGGATATGGACTGGACTATACGACTACGCCATCTATGCGAAACTTTAGAGCGTGCTGGCAAAGGTACAAAAAACTACGCGGTACATAAGCCGATTCTGATAGATAAGGCTAAAGCTCTCGAGGTTCTAGATAAATTCCCTGATGAGCCGATGTTTAGAGCCTTGTATGGCAACTACTGGGATATAGGCGGAGTATCTAATCACGATATGAAAGTTATTCTAAAAGACTATCCCGTAGATAACTTCAAAGACTGGGAATTTCTCTCGACTCAAGATGACTCGTTCAGAGATGGTACGGTTGGTAAGTATATTAGGCGTATGTTTAACGAGAAAAGCAGGTACGAATGATAGCAAGAACAACAGCTTTAACTAAGATTGAAAAGACATTACTCGAGCCAACGTTTTATAAGGTTATTCAGGGTGGTATGTCGGCTTCTAAGACGTTCTCTATCTTAGAGGTTCTAGTTGGTTATGCCGAGAGCTATCGTGATTCCCTTATATCGGTTGTCGGTATGAGCTACCCCCATCTTAGTACCGGTGCGATCCGTGATTTCATTAAGATTATGAAAGAAACTAACCGCTGGAACGTGGCTCAATGGAACTCGACAAGCCATATATACACGTTCTTAAATGGTAGCGTGATTGAATTCTTATCGGTCGATAAAATGTCAGCTCGTGGCCCTCGACGTGATGTATTATTCGTAAATGAGGCTAACGGTATCAGCTACGAGGTATTTATGGAGCTATCAGGACGTACTAGAGATTTTTGTATCATAGATTATAACCCATCGGCTAAGTTCTGGGCGCACGAGGAGCTTGTAGAGAAACAGAAAGACGATACAAGCTTTCTTATACTGACCTATAAGGATAATGAGGCTCTATCAAGCCGAGAAATAGAGAATATAGAAGCTCACAAGCCGAAAAATAATGAAGAACCGTCTAACTGGTGGACGGTGTACGGCTTAGGCCAGATAGGCTCACTCGAAGGCAACGTTTACTCTGGCTGGGTTGAAACAGATGTTGACGAAATTACAACAGGTGGAAAGCTAGTACGCTATGGCTTAGACTTCGGCTTCTCTAACGACGAGTCGGCTCTCGTGGCTGTTTATGATATGGGAGATAACAAGCTCGGTATAATACAGAAGATGTTCGAGAAAGGTATTCTTAACTCTCAGTACGCTCAGAAGTTTAAGATGGCTGAGATTGACCCGAATGTACTGATCGTAGCTGATTCTGCAAGACCGGAAGCGATAGCCGAGATTAAGTCGAATGGATATAGGATTATAGGAGCTGATAAGAACGCTGGCTCGGTTCTTCGTGGTATCGAGAGAGTATCAGAGAAACAGATATGTTATGCTGGCGCTGACTTAAAGCGTGAGTATCTAGCGTATGCGTGGCGTAAGAAACGATCTGGCGAGATTCTAGATGAGCCTGAGGACGGCAACGACCATTTACTAGACGCTTTACGTTACGCAGTAGATGATTTATCTAAAAAGCGTATTGAGTGGTAGTTTGTTGCTCGAAAATATACTAGATATGGTGGGTAGTACGTTAGGAGGTGGATATTATGAGATTTCTTATCACTATAAATGGAGAACTCCCGGACGGTATAGCTGAAAAGTTGTGGAGAAAGGTTGAGCCTACTAAGGGCAACTTAACCGTACTCGACAAGCACGCTTATATCTATGGAGATAGCGACGAAAGAACTATAAACAGGCTGGCTATTGAAGCTGGCAAGACTGGATACTATGTAGAAGTCGAAAGGGGGTAGATTTTATGATTAAAATGAGATCTAAAGTCTATATTAAGGAGCCTTACGACGACTATGCGATAGATGACGTGTTAGATTCGTTCGTAGAGGCTGATTTAGTTTATGACAGTAAGTATGTAGCGTTCTATGGTACTCCAGAGAGGCTTCAGGAGATGATTAGAGCGATTAAGACCGTCGCAACTGTTGAAAAGATTGTATAATACCCACCACTAGAGCCGTTTGAAGTATAGACGGCTCTTTTTTATGTATTGAAGTGTTTTGTTGCTCGTAAAGATACTGAAATTATGGAAACCACATATTTTAGAGCCGAAATTGACTCAAAAGATGCGAAAAGTACGGCGGATAGTCGTAGATTTCGCAATATTTTGGCAAATTCTGGCCTAGAGATGGAGTCCGGCGAAGTTCGAGATATAGACAACTTATACGTTATGGGTCGAAAAGGTAAGCTGATTCGTATCGGCGATTTATCAAAGAACCCAGACGCTCAGGTCGAAAAATACAAGGTCAATTTAGCTACAAACCACGGGCATAATGACCTTGCTACTGGAGAGCGAGTTGTCGACGTTGAAGATATTATCGGAGACGCTAAGGTATGGCTCGATAACGACGGTCTACACGCTCGAATTTATTTTGCTAACAATGACCCGAAGGCAGACCACGCTTGGGCTGTTTCGGATAACGCTTCATATTCTATCGGGACTGAATGGTATCCGGAAGGCTACTACGGCGCTGGTATGGATATTGAAGAACCTATCGGAATTCTGCGCGAGATTTCGATGGTAGATACTGGAAACGATCCGCGCGCTTATACACTCGATCACAAGACCGATTCTTCTAAGGCTCAAGGGAGCGAAGATGAGGCTAGTGATAAACCTAACAATAGTAATTTAGAAGGAGATTCAGAAATGTCTGAAATCAGAAAAGATGAACTCACTCCAGATGAGAACGCTGCTATTAAGCGTGAACTCGCTGATGTAGTTGATTCATTTACTACAAACGCTCCTGAATCACAAACTGAACCTACAGCTCGTGATGAAGAAGGCGAAACTGCTGAAGAAGCTCCAGCAGAAGAAAAGAAAGATACGCTTCATAATACAGTAGTAGTCATCAAAGACCGCGCTGTTAAACAAGAAATGCCAGTTGAAAAGACTGTTGATAAAAAAGCTATCGTCTCAAAAGCTATCAAAGCTTCAGACGGTAAATTCAACGTAAAATTCAACGATGGTATCTCTGGAATTGCTGACCCACTAAACATCGAAAAAATGTTTACTGACGCTCTCGAAAAGAGTGATGGTATCATTAGCTACTTCCGTCAGGCTAACGCTCGTGGACTTTCAAACAACGTCCTCGATGGTGCTTCTGACGAAGGTGGACGCGCTAAAGGCTTCAAAAAAGGCGATACAAAGCAAGATCAGAGCCTTACAGATACTATCCGTACTGTTTACTGTAAGATGGTCTACAAGAAACTCTCTCTCGATGCTCTCGAAGTTTACGAGAACCCAGAGTTAGTTGAATTCCGCGCACAGGAATTAGTAGCTGCTATCATCCTTGAGATTGAGCGTGCTGCTATCGCTGGCGATGGTCGCTCAAGCGGTACTCCAGACCTCCGTATGTTCGATGGAACAAACAGAGGCTTCTTCTCAATCAAAGCTGATGCTAACGCTGCTTCTGGCTACGGTACATATGTAGCTGACAAGTACGAAATTCAGGCTGGCGAAAATCTTTACGATGCTGTCGTTTCAGCACGCGGTAAGATTATGGCTGGTGGCGAACAGATTCTTGTAGTTGACCCAGCTCTCTTATCTGGCGCTCTTAAAGCTAAAGTTGGCTCGAATTACCTCATCGCTCCGGGTGCATCTATCGAAGATACATTCCGTGTAGCTCGTGTATTCGCTCCACAGTGGCTTAACAACTCTGGCGAAGCTTACCTCATCGCTCGCAACGCTTATACGATGATTGGCGAAGGTCAGATCCGCAGCCGTGCAGATTTCGATACAGCAACTAACCAAGATATTCTTCTTGATGAAACTCCTCGTGGTGGTATGCTTACCGCTTACAAGGGCGCTGTACTTATCACAAGTGGCGATTCTGAATAATTAAGCCTAGAGATTAAAAGGAACTAAGAAATGCTAACACAGGAACAATACACACTATTTACAGGACAGACCGTAAACTACTCGGAGTCAGACTGGTCGACCATCGTGGCAGTCGCTGAATTGAGACTTGCTAGCTTCTTATGCCTTGATGAGTTCCCAGAACTAACCGAAGCTAACGTTGACCTAGCCGAGCTTCTAGCTAACTTTATCTGCGGTGTTCTGAAGTATCAAGGCGGAAATGGCGCTGTTGAAAGCAAGAGCGTCAGAAACTTTACAATTAAGTTTAAATCAAGTAGTGCCGCCAACGCGTTCTCTCTTATCGCTACTCAGTATGGCGATATTATAGACAAGTATTCAGAGTGCGGGATAGGAATTAAAGTCGAACACTCGAAAGGTTGTGGCTGTTATGGATACGGTATTTAGTGCGTTCCCTAGTGCGATTATCTCTGGTAGATACTCTATCGGAAAACATCAAAGAGGGACACTCGTAGGGAATGTATTTAACAAGTATGGAGATTTAGACGCGATTGTCGACGAAGGACAGTCCTCATCTATTCAGAACGCTCCAAACGCTGATATATTAACAGCCGATATGCTGATGTATGTCAGACCAGAACAACTACCGACCGTCAATGTCAGAGAATTAGCTTCGTCTTGTATGATTTACGATTCAGAAACTGCTGACTATTTCGAGATTATAGACGCTTCTATCGGCAAGAACCAAGAGTCCGGAGTTATAGAGCATATACAACTACTTCTTCGCCAAACGGAGGCGGAAGATGTCGAGTCCGAGTAACGTATCTGTAAAAGTAACGTGGAACAACGCCCAACTGAGCCTTATTAACCAGAAAGCGGTTAGAGGGCTTTTCAGTATGGGCTTAGCTATACGAAACCAAGCTCAGAGAAATGCTCCATATAAGACCGGAGCGCTCTCAAACTCGATTCGGGCAACGCAGAACGGGGATATAGTCGAAGTGATCGCTGGTGGCAGTATCGGCGCTAAAGATATTAGGTATGCCGCTATACAGGAATGGGGTGGTTACGCTGGTCGTAAACACTCAGTACATATTAACGGCAAACACTATATGGAACGAGCGCAACAATATGTTATGAGCGGAGATTATATTAAGAAATACTTCGGAGATATTACAAGATGATTACATTAGCGATTCTAGAGAAGATGGTAGAGGACGGATTAGCCGACCTCACTATAGACAAGGATTTATTCTGGGAAGAAGCTCCGTTACAGAAGAACGGTAAACCGGCTCAGGGTGTATGGCTTGTAACTCGTGGAGGCTCAGCTCAGAACAACCCGAAAGGCTTCAATTTACGCTCGACGGTTGACTTCTATGTAGCGTTTAACAATAAGCCTAAGACTGAATACGTCCAACAACAGATTCTTCAATGGATACTCGACAATAGATTCTTCTGTTATATGAGCGGAAGCGTTGGCGGTACTACTTATAAATTCACGAACGTTCGTATTAGACCGGCTACAACGCCGGAAAACTACGGAGCGACTGAAAACGGCTTGATAGTAAAAATAGCGAGTGCAGATTTAGTATATGACCTCGCAAAACATATTTAAGAAAGGACACTATGATTAACATCACACAAGTTAGGCGAGTTGTCTTCCGAAAGCCAGATGGAAACGGCGGATTTACCGTCTTTACCCTTGAGCCAGATGACTTAGGACAGGATACTATCGCTACTGTGAATATCGCTCCTCGTATGCGTAGCCGTGCTTCGACTGCAGGTACGACAGAGTCCCCAATTTCTGGAACTCTCGATTCATTCGCAGGCTCGATTACGTTCCTATTCGACAACTACAAGACTCTCGGTCAAGCTATTCAGAGATGGACGGCTTCGACTTATGCTGGAGCTGACGCAAGTGCAGGCCAGATTACAGACGCTGATTCGAACTACTGTGCTAACGACTATATGAGCGTTGTAGTACAGGGCGTATGTGATGACGGCTCAGAGACAGATGTAGAGCTTACACGTTGTATCCCATCGGTAGACGATGATCTAGAATTCGGAACTTCTGAAACTGGAACTATAACTCTTAACCTACATCCGATGATTTACAACTCGAACCTACACGCTAGCGACGGATTACCGGCTTATTCATACCGCTTCGGCGATTATGATACAAGCAAGAAGATGCGTCTTAACGCTGCTACTGGAGAATATGCTGAAGTAGCTGAAAGCGAGTAGTTAGAATGACGATGCCTGAATTGACTCTTAACAAGGTAAAAGAAAAAGCCCAGACTAAGACTTTTCGGGCATCGGATTTTCTAACTGACGAAGAAAAAGAGCAACGAGTCAAAGCAAAAGCGACCGCTAAACGAGCTGAGAGGCTCTATACGGCGGTTGATTCGTATATAGCGGAAATTATAGCTCGATTCGGCTACGACGCTTATAAAGCGTGGCTGAGTGGCGAGATTAGCGAAGATAAAATGTATCGTCTAGTACTAGCCGAGCGATCTAGAGAAAAAAGATTATTATTCCCGATTGAAAACCTTATCGTAGCGAGTGTAGCCGGCGCTAACCAGCCGACAAAGAATGGCAGTACGCCAAAGTCGCTAAAGGTCGCGATTAAAATGCTAAAAGAAGAACAGGAGAAAGCGAATGGCTAACGGCGCAACAGTAGGCTCAGCAGTTATTAAGCTAGAGTTCGACGGTAAAGATGTAAAAGCTGAACTTAGCAACGTCGAGAACGAAGTCAAAAAGAGTGGTGGTAGAATTTCTAGCGCTCTAGGTACAGTAAAGACAGGCGCTGCTAAGGTTGGTAAGGCTATCGGAGCTAGCGTAGTGGCCGGTACGGCTGCGGCTGGAGCTGCGATTGTAGGATTAGGCAAAACAGCTCTAAAATCATTCGCCGACTACGAACAGCTAGCCGGTGGCGTTGAGACACTCTTTAAAGACTCGGCTAACGAGATTTTTGAGTATGCAGAACAAGCTTATAAGACGGCTGGTCTTAGTGCTAACCAGTATATGGAGCAAGCTACGAGCTTCTCAGCTAGACTTATTCAAGGTCTAGAGGGAGATACGACTAAGGCTGCTGAATATGCTAACCGAGCTATCGTGGATATGTCCGATAACGCTAACAAGATGGGTACTGATA
>Ga0326513_10000743_pt1 | contig 27687 bp, 42 predicted proteins | sample 2_2465_0518_D_FD_203654 | JGI IMG/M metagenome (GOLD analysis project Ga0326513, IMG submission 203654) | Bovine rumen microbial communities from UC Davis, California, United States - 2_2465_0518 | ecosystem: Host-associated > Mammals > Digestive system > Stomach > Rumen | place: USA... | reverse complement strand
AGGGGATAATAGGATTCTTGCACGATAATCATCATCACTCTCAATATCCTCTCCATCAACCATTTTTGCAGTATTTGTCACACTGACAAGACTTCCCAAATCTCCCAGCACTAGAACAATTGTATTTGGGTCAACATTTGTATATGCTCCTTCAAGCTCACAAAGAACATTTGCAGTCACACTAGTCGCACCAGCACCAATAACCAAATCTTCACCATCGTTATCAACGATAAAGCTGATTGCATCAATTGTAGCTACTTGTGTGCCATCTGGAATTATAATATCAAGACTAGTGTCTTCAGACAACCTAGTGAAAGTGACTTCCCCAGTACTTGCAGAAGATCCAACACGATGAACTCCCGCCATATCACCAAAGTTATCTAGGAATTCTCCTTCTGCAGTGTGAATCATACTCATACGATAATTCAAATCGATTAGTTCTCTATGTTCTAGGATGTATGATGCCATCACATCTGCAAGGTGATAAGCTTCGCTTCCGATACTGAAGTCGGTTATTTTTGTCAGTCCATCAAGTTCTGCAGTACGGTATTTTGTGATAATTTCATCACGAAATTCTGATTTTGTCAAAGTGTCTCCATCGAAAGTGATGAATTCAATGTCTTCTTCAACCATAATTATTCAAATTCTCCCAAGTCTAAATTCATAGTTTCATCAGTTCCGTTCACTAATGAAACTTCCAATATGAAATTCAATTTTCTATCAACTGTAATGTACGGCTCTATCCGTTGTATTGTTTGAACACGAGGATTTTCATATAATGCGTTTCGAATGTATATGATTAGTGCATCTATGCTTTGCCCTTCAAAGTCTTCTCCAAGTGCTTCAAACAGTTCAGACCCCCACTCATTATCCACAGAAGGATAAAAACCTTTTTGAGTGAGCAGTTGATTATGAATGTTCTGTTTTGCATTCTCCAAACCAGTTACCAGTTCTATATCTCCAGTGCTTGTTACACCACCTTTGCTACTGTAATCTGTACCGAAGATACTGTCATCTTGTTCAACCATTTTATTTGACATCCTCCAGTTTCTTCATCTCGATTGTGCTTTTGTTCATACTGCTACAATCATACCATTTTGAGCCGGAATAATTCCACATATGCCCTTGTTTCTTTCCTTTTGTAGTCACATATGTTCCAACACGAATCCCAACCTTTTTTCCTGCACCTTCGCCCATCTTTGCCATCAACCAAGCGAAGTCGCAACAGTTCGCAGTTTTATGCTCCCAACAGTATTTTGCACTTTTGCTACCGAATTTCTTATAATTTTCTGTCTTGTAGTAGTGATTTCCATATTTCTTGTATTTCCATCCACCAACGCCCCCAGCATTTTTTATTTTGAGCCATTTGTAGATTTTTGCAAGTGTGCCTAGCTGTTGACCTTTGAGTTTGATTTTTTTGCTGATGGGAGAATTGTCTTTCAAGCCGATGTTCACATTTACATTTTCGCATTTGGCTTGTAAGGGGTTTCCACTTCCCCCAACTCTTTGACCATTTGCATTGTAGAAAATATAACTTCCATCATACTTATTGGTTAAATGATTTTTCCCTTCAATTAACTCCAAGTCATAAGTCTGATTATCAATATCCTCTTTGATAGAATCAATATACAAGTTCTTCTTACTAGTCTCGGAAAATTCAGCCAAGTTGATGTTGACCAAGTCCCCTAAATGTATGTTTTTCATTATAGGAATTTTCATACTCCCTTTGTATGAGCTTTTTGTGTCAATCAAATTTTTTGCTTTTGTTAATGCTTGTGCTTTCGATAATTCACATTTTTGTGATTGTGTTTGTGAAGAAGCTACCTTAGTAGCACTATTAGGAGTTACTGTTGCGGGAGTAAGTTTTCCCCTCACTTTCTTGTTTTTGTCCTTGCCACTAACAGCACAGAAATCTGCTCCACATTGACTGCAAGTCAACTCACCCTCAGGCACATTCTTTGGATTCCATTTAAGTTTCCCTGCAGTTTTATAATGTGAAACTGATTTGCATAATGGACAAGCATTTTTCCAAGTCTTTTTAGTCAATTTATATGTATACCCGCTTTTGCTCGGATAAGCCCAAGTTGTAACAGTGCCATCTTTGAATGTTGCCTTAACTCCTTTCAAAACCATACATTATCACATCCTTAAAATGTGAGAACATCATAGCGTTGGTCAGTTCCACCGAATCCATTCCAATGTCCTCCCCAGTATTTGTTTTGTCTTTTTGATGTAGTAGTTCCAGTATCCACAACAAGCCATTTGCCATTGACATAATACTCACCATACACGTGACCTTGTTTTCCTGCTTGTGCGTGACAATACCTACACTTGATCCCTATGCTTCTTGCCATACCAATTAGCAGGTTCGCATTGTCACAGCAATTCCCCCCTCTTTTAGTTAAGCAACCTACTGCCCCTCTTTTACTGTTTGCGTAACTTACATAAGCGATATTCTTGTTACACCAGTTGAATAAGAGTTTTAAGTTATCGTATTGGCTGTTACCTTTCTTTGCGATAGATAACGCTTGATTAACAACTTTTGAGGGAATATTATATTTGCTAATTTGTGTAGTGTCTTTGAGACTAGAGTCGCTTGAACTTGAGTTGCTAGTTGAACTACTTGATTTACTGTTGCAGTCTGTCACTTCAGTGACATAACCCCATTTTGCGATTAATGAGGAACTGGCAGTAGCATTCGCAATTGTCTTGCCATCAAAAGTGACTTTTCCCGCAGTGATTATGTCTGTGCTATCGTGTTCTTCATCATAATCCAGCACATTTGTGAAAGTGTAACCTTTCTGTTGCTCATCAATTTCCTTGAAAATTAGAGTCCCATTTGCATTGACATATGCACGGACTTCGTACCCTGCTTGATGCTCAAGCCAACAGAGTTGTTGTGCGATATCCCAAATGCTTTTGTTCTCCCATTTGAGATTATCGTGCTTCAATGTTGTCTTGTAGATTCCTGCAGTGGAGAAATTATTCTTAGACAAGCCCAACACTTTCTTCATAATCTGACTGCTAGTCATCTTAGAATATGAGCAACTTACCTTATCGTGATACAATCGTGTATAATCAATTACATCATACACATAATCTTCTCCAATTGTCTTTTTCACTTTGTAGACTTGCCCACCAAAATCAGTGGTGTCAGATTTGTATCGGATACGGTCTGCTTCGGCTAGTTTAATTGGTGATTTGAAGCTCATAGTTGAGGCATCTTCACGATTCCAATCAATACTTGCATCGTGAAATGGGATTGACTTGAAGTCTGCACTTTCACGAGTAGTGGAATGAGAATAGTATAGTTTTCCTATTGCCAACTTAATCACCTTTTATGGATATTTGTATTTCTTTTGCCAATAGGTACGAGTTGCCTTATCCCATTGACCAGTTGTTTTGAGTTTGTTTGCTTTCTGCAGACTCTTAACAGCCTTCTCAGTATAAATGGCGTATACTCCATCAACCTTGTAACCTTTATAATATCCTTTGGATTGTAGGAATTTTTGTAAGGATTTGACACATTTCTTGCTACTTGAACCTTTTTTCATAGTCCCACAAGTCTTCAGCAGATATCTGATGTTGCTGGAAAGGTTGGTCTTTGAAGTGCTAGTCTTCGTAGTAGTCTTCTTCGCCTTACTAGTGCTACTCACTGCCTTGCCCCACACACGAAATGTTTTCTCCGTGACATTGAAAGGCACATCTTCAGTGAACTCCCATTCAATTTCATAATTGCCCCCAGTATCTTCACTATACTCAAAAGCAGTCAGCATATAGTTCCCATTCAGATTAGACATAGATGGACTAGTCAAAACCTTCACCTTCCCCTTATAATTCTCTGCCAAGAAGATATAATCATTAATCCGATGGGGTCTTCCGTGTCTACTAGGCTCATCTCTAGTGCAAAGACTCTTGAAGCTGATAATTCTTCCAGTTGAACTGATGTGATTTGTTGTTGATCCAGTTGTCCCAATGTAACTGCTTGTGTTATATTCTTCATCACGAGTGATTTTCACTTCTTTGATGATGTTCATAATGTTCATTCCGTGCCAACAAATATGGGCTTTTTGACTAGCCATTTTATCTACCCCTTATCAAGTTTTGTTTTTTCAAGTGTGAATTTACACTGTTGACTATATATTCACTAGCACTTTCCTCTATAATTCCATTGATGTTGAAAGTATTTTGCACAGTTGATTGATTATTTGCACCAAAATCAGATAGACTTGCATTCAATGAATCATTGAATCCTTCAAATGAGATGTCTTCATCGAACCCTTCAAAACCTTCAAAACCCATATGCAACACACTTCTCACAGTGTCGATACCGGAATTAATTTGGTCAATGATTGGTCTGATAGTGTTCCACGCTTGTGTGAATGGTCTAGTCAAAGCACCAAGCACTCCACTGACCGCACTTGTCACACGAGATGGCAAACTAGATATCGCAGAATACACTTGATTGACAAGACTTCTCGCTCTAGACACTGTATTAGTAATCCAACTAGTAGCTTGACTGATGAACACTGGCAATACACGAGACAATACCCCTGCAATGAGACTTGCAAAAGGATTCAAGGTAGTTATCACACCAATGATGAGCATCAAGACTTGTTGAGGAGTCATATTCAATAGCATATTGAACCAGTTCACCACAGTAAGCCAAATCTGTGACAGAATCACAACGATTGAGTTGATTATACCACTCAGATATGTGATTACAAAACTAACTGCTGTAGTAACTTGTGTTCCTAATTGACTTAACCAGTTGTATAAGTCTCCAAGCCAAATTATGAAACCATCAATAGCCCCTTTCACTGCTCCCATCACTTGACCGACAAACACTCCTAACGAAGCGACTAGACCATCAACTGCCTCTCTGACTTGTTCATTATTATTATACAAGTACCACAGCACACCGACAAGTATGAGAATTGCTCCAATCAGCAACAAAACAGGAAGTAACAAACTATTCTCTGCAACACCAAGAGCCGTGGTTGGAGCAACGGCAGAACCTTTAGCAACTGCATTTCCTTCTTGAGCAACAGTCTCAATACCAAGTGCAGTTGCCAAAACACTCTTTACTCCAGCACTTAATGATTCAGCAGTTCTTACAGTGTCAATTGCTCCTTTCACACCATCATAAGCACCACGGACAGTCTCAATACTTCCTTTCAATGCATCATACCCTTGTTTTGCTTGACTGATAGCAGACAAACCGCTTACAACTGATGAAGCGATTCCCCCACCAACAAGCAGTGATGTGGATAACCAACCTTTAGTCTGTGCATCCAAATCGTTGAAGCCTTGAAGAAGAGTTTTCACTGCAGGGAGTACGGATTCCCCTAATCTTTTTCCCGCTCTACTGAATGATTTTCCCATCAATGCTTCCATACCAGTCGCAGTATTCATCAAGTCATCGGTTGACCCAGTGACCTTGTTTACTGCTTCCATATAGCCTTCGACATCATCTTCTTTACCGTTCCAAAGACCAGTTCGCATCAATGCATCTTCTGTGATACCATACTGGTCAAGAGAAGCATATGCTCCTTTGATACCTTTGGATAAGTCGAACATAGCTTGTTCCGCTTTAGCACTGCTTCCAGTCATCGCATAAACATATTGTCCAAAATTAGCGACTTTAGGAGTGATTGTATCCATTTCCTTGGCAGTTCCTCCAGTCGCAGATTTGATACCATTCATCGCAGGGATTAACTGTTGCATACTGATTAAGCTACTGTCTGTTGTTTTGTCAATAGTGTTGTACAACTTAGTATATGATTCACTAGTATCTCCCATTCCTTTGATGAGTACTTTGTTTGTTTCTGCTTTTGCACTAGTTCCGTAGACCGTGTCCCAAATAGATTTTCCAGCAAGTCCACTTATCATACCAGTAACTGCACTTCCAGTCCCACTCATATTAGAAGTGACTTGCTTCTGCAAATCATCTAACTCTTTCCGAGCATTCTTCAAACTAGTATCATCAACATCAACATCAACATTGACTTTCTCACCATTGAGATCATTGACTTCTTTTCTTGCAATCTTCAATTCAGTATCTGCAACACTAACCTCAAGGTCAAGTTTCTTCCCTTGTAGGTCTTGCAGTTCCTTTTCGGCTTTCTGAATTTCTTCATCTGAAACTTTCACATCCACATTCGGATTTTTCACATCACTCAAGAACTTCTGCAATTCCTTGATTTTGCTATTCGTTTCATCCAGTTTTGCAGAGTCTGTTTCAAGTTTGAGCATCAGTTTCTGCTTTTGCAAGTCACTCGCTTTTTTTTCAATATCCGAAAGCTCTTTCTTTGCAGTCTCTAAATCTCCAGTGATGAGATTAAAACGGATATCTACATCAAAATTCTTCACCATAACTCTTCAGCTTACTCCCCAAATATAAATTTTAAAAAAAAAATAGAGAGAGATTCAGTAAGTAACTAGAGGTTTCTGTTTGCTCCTCCATCTGCGAATCTCTCGATTAATCACCTTGAATGCTAATATTTGAAAAGGACTGAACTCTTTGAATTCTGACAAAGTAACTGTCAGAATCCCCATATCTACGAATTGAGTGATATATGATAAATCCCCCTTCTCGTAGTCGAGCAAGTCCTCTAGAAGTTTTTTAATTTTGAGAATTGCTCATTATCAACAGCAATCCCGCTCACTTCTATACATTTCAATGTCAGTACAGTCGCAAGTCCCCCAGTGAACAGCTCATCGATTTGTTGTTTTGTGAACGGTTTGTTATCAAACTTGTTCAAGACACACTCTTTTAGCAATAGAGTGTTAAATTCTGCAGTTTCTAAAGCTTTCTTATTCTTGGACAGTTCAACAAACCGTGCTTGTGAGATGGGTCTTATGCGAACTCCAATAGTGTAATCCTTATATTCTACAGTCACATCCTCATAATATTCGTTGTTGAGAATTTTTTGTTCTGTTTGTGTAATCAAATCCTCTAGGGCAATTTGCTTCTTTTCTGACATTATTACATTCCTCCAATAAATAATAACTTGTTAAAAAAAAATAAAAAAAATAAAGAACCTAAACAAAGGAGTTTAGATTCTTTCAGATTGTCTTGTCAACTGATTGACAGATAATTCTAATTTTTGAGTCATCGCATCAGATGGACTCCACTCATCCTCATCGCTGGTAACTGTTACGCCACTTCCAATGATGGATCTTCTGTAAGGGTCTCCCCCTGCAGTGTAACTTGTACCACTGCAAGTCACAACTTTTATATTATCGCTGTTGAGTTTCTCTTCAAGTGCAATTGCTTCATCAACATCAGTTGGGAAGACTAATCCTTCGATGGTGATTGTTCCACCAGTGTTTCCTGCACTAGTTGTCACATCCCCTTGGAAAGTTAAGGTTGTGGATGCATCTTTGTTTTTCTTTGAACTTACTTTTGTAGCATAGAGAACGATTACTCCATCTAAGTTGATTTCTACATCAAATATTTCTGCTCCCATAGTCTTATGCCTCCTCGTATGCAGTGATTTCTAATGAAACATTGAGTTCAACTACACGGATGATATCTGCAATGTACAATTTCAAGTTTGCTTGTACCTTGTCGGTAGTTATGTTCTTGAGATTGTACTCCATATCTACAAGATAATTGTTTGCCATAGCTAATTGTCTTTCATACTCGAATAATCCTTTTATGTAATCTTTTGTTACACGATTGTTGTCTTCACCAAGCACATCAGACAATGTTAATCTTTTTATGATGTAGTTTTTGACTCTTTCAATCTTCATATCATAATCGGCAGGAGTGATGTTACTTAAACATTGTACAGTTCCTAATCTACGATTTTTGTATTTGGTTGTGTGGAATCCGTTGTTGAGTAAGTTTTTCCAAGTGATATTCGCAGTAAGTGGGAAAACATCTTTAGTATTCTCTCCTATGATTCCTTCGTAGGTTTTTGCAGTTTCAGACTTGTTCACTTGTCTGCCTGAGGTGAATGCACTATGCCAACATCCACTTTGAGCAATGTTGAGACTAGTAGCTTCTCCATTCACTCTCACTGGAGTGGTTACTGCTTTGAATATTCCACGATTCCATTGTGTTTTGAATTCGCCAAGTAGAGAAGCAGTAGCGTTTGTCAAATCAATACCAGTGATGATTCCGAAAGGTTTTTGGTTTAGGTATTGTTTGTTTTCAAAGGTTTTGAGTGTTTGCCAAACAGGGTTCAAAATAGTTGTAACGGTCTCATCAACAGTAGTGGTAGTTACAAGTGCAGTGTTCTCTGCAAGAGTGAGAATGTCAAAATCTTCTTCTTCAAGGAGAGTACAAGCATTTGCAATATCTTCATTAGTACTAGTAGTTGAAAGAGAAACTTTGCCATAATTAGTATTGACCACTAATACACTTTCTGCTCCTTTGGATTGTCTACTACTGTTGAAGATATAATCCAAACAATAGAAACTAATGAAAGTAGTAGGGACTGGGTCTTTGTTCGCATTTGCTATGCTATTATCTTCCACTAATCTGTAGTCCCCTTTTAAACTGTTCTTCGCTTCATCCAAACTGGTGAAAATATCAACACTAACAGTACTGGTTGGGAAAGCACCTATAAGTGCTATTTTCCCCGCATTCCCATATGCAGTTTGAACGATTTTCTGTACATCATACACTTCAATATGTGGTTCTATATTCGCCAAGTTATAATCCTCCATATGCGTTATAATAATAATCAAACTCTTCACGAGTCTTAATTATAATGTTCTGCTTAAAAATGAATCTTTCAAAGCCTTCACGGAGCAAAGGATTCACAGATTCCAATGCAGAATCAAAATCGAATTCTTCTTTCTTTTCCTTTTTTTCTTCTTTCTTCATTTTTTTTCTAGCCACTGAAAATACACACTCCTAGTAGCCTCTTTTTTGCAGTTTATTCTTCTCTTTCCAATACAATTCTTCACTAACAACATAAGTCTCCAAGTCAGCAAGTTCCACTTCAGTAATCACTGGGGAATCAACAGAATGACTTTCCATTTCATTCAACTGGACAATCATATGCAAACCTTTCAAGGTGTAAGTGCTTCCGTACTCATATGTAATGTTTCGGAAGACAATATGTCTTCTTTTGCAAGTTACATTGTTCTTCAACACATTCTTGATATGTTTCACAACAGTACGGAGGTACTGGCTTCCTTCAAGGTAATTTGTCTGCTTTGTCTTTACGAAAATATTGACAAGTGCAGTGTACTCCGTATGATTGAATGTTTCACTCCTTGTTTCCAAATCAACATTGGCTATATACATTGTATTTGATTCTTCAGCGGGAACGCTCCTATCAATGAATTTGATGTTGAATTCTTGTATGAATTTGTCATCAGAATTTTTGAGTATGTTGTAAATGAGTATGTCGCTTGTCAAGTCAGTTTCAAGCATCACCTTTAATCATCTCCCATTACTTCGTTGAGATATTCATCCACCGCTTCAGATACTTTTCCTTCGGTTTTACGGATGGAATCATCCACGAAAGGATATGGTGCAACTGCTTTTGATTTTTTACTGAAGACAATTTCCCCAGTGTCCTTGTCCCACCATCGCAAAGCACGAGCATCGATAGGGCGAACTTCTTTTCTCCCTTTTTCAATCGCTAAGGGATAAGGAAATCCATCCACACTAGTTGCAGTGTTTCCTACAAGGTATGAAGAGAGTGATTCTTTCATTATATCAACACTGTTTTTTGCCATACCTGTATCAACTTTTTTCATTGCGATTATTTGGCTTTGAAAACTGGATAGGTATTCGCTTACTCTATAAGCGAGTGCATCGCTTTGGGATTCTAATTCTTTTCGTTTTTCGCCTAAATGTTCAATTGCTTCAGTGAAACATTTGCTTAGTATTTCATCTGATTCAATCAGTTCTAAACTTTTGTCAAAGCTTTTGAAATCTGTGTTGATGGTGACTCGTGTTGTGATTTCCGGTATGAATCCAGTCATTCGAACCAAGTCCCAACAGTATTTTGCATTGTTTTTTTGATAGAAGATAAGGTAGTGACTCTCTGATTGATGAAACTCTTCAGAATCATAACCGCTTGTTTGTACAGTAAACCGCCGAAACTTTGAACATATGTGTCTTCCATATCTTCATTGTTGACACGAATATTATATTTGTTCCAAAGGTCTGAAGCGGTCAATAAGCAAACTCCTTTCAAGAAAAGGTCAAGTTCGGTTTGGCTCAAGTCATCAACATTCCAACGATTACAATAAGACAATGCCTTGTCAAAACTTTGATAATAGAATTTTTCCACTTCTTCATCCCTTACTTTCTTGTTTGGCTTGTTTGTGTAATCGTTGATGTCTGTGATGAAAGGTTCGACATCTCTTGATCCGCTCCCAACATCATCATCATTGGGAAGGATGACTTCCCATCCATCCAAGTTTCCGATGATTTGCTCTCTTATTGTTTCATTGTATTCAGTAGTGATAGTCATCATTCCTTCTCCAAAATGGTCTTACCCTTGTGATGCGGTGAGACTGATTGTGAATGATTTATGATTGGAGCGGAATTGGATTGTCTCTTCTTCATCACCATATCCTTCCGCAACTACAGTCACATCATAATCATCATATGTCATCTCTGTGAAAGTGACTTGCCCATTCGCATCAGTAGTCTTCTCAACTGTTCCTATAGTTACTTTTGCACCTTCGATAGCGGTAGGAGTGTCATCCCCATCATCAATTGTAATTGTGATTGTGTCGGTGACTTCCAATTCGATGGTCATATCGGTGTTATGCTCATTGAAGTCAATTGTATCTGACACAGTAGTGTACCTATCCGCACTAGCGGTCACAGTATAATCTCCATCGAAGAGTTCAAATTCTGCAACACCAGTTTCATCTGTGGTCTCACTTGTAGAGCCAATAGTTACAGTTGCATTTTGTATTGGATTAGTTCCATCAGTTACAGTAATTTCAAGAATTCCCTTAATTTTTGGGAGTGTAACTCACATCCGCATACAATACATCTTCTGCGAAGATGATTGCAACATCAAACATCACATCAACACTAGTCAAGTATGCTTTTCTCTCAATGACATAAGCGGATTCGGATTCAACATCCATAACTGGATAGTAAGCGATACTGTTTGGATTTGCGATGATGATTTCATCAGCATAGGAGTTAACTGGATTATCCAATGCATCCAATTGGATTACTTCCCTTCCTCTGAATACAAGGTTTCCGACATCGTTGAAGAATAAGCGGTCTCCACCTTCAGTCTCTCTCTTGGAAGCTTCTGCAATCAACAATGCTTCCATCTTGGAAGATACATAAATGTTCGCTTCTTTCCTTTTACCACCTTGCTTGGTGAATTCCGCTAACATATCATCCAATTGCGGAATGATTTCATAACCAGTTCCCGCATTGATACTTGCCCAAGCAGGATCGTGACCGCTAGTGGTGTCATCGTAGTAACCATATTTACCACGAGCAACTTTGTCCTTGAGTTCGTGAGTAGTTGTGTCTACACTTGCAGTTGCCACATCATCCAATTGTGCAAGAATACCTTTTAACCCGTGAATACCTTTAGCATCTGCTTGAGTGTTCTTTCCGAAGATAGCGATTTGCTCTGCAGAATAGGAAACACTAGGGATTAACAATGATTCGTATTTTGCGATGAAACCTTCGTGTTCAATATTAGTCTTCAAAAAGGTCTTTGGAATCAAGGTGTAAGCGGTGAAAGGTTGTGCGACAAGAGTCTGCTTAAGTATAGATGGTTCGGTTTCGGTCAAGGAAGTGATGTTGTCAACTTGACTACCCGCACCACTAGTTCCGCTCAATTTGTTCATATTCATCAAGTTTGCTCTGACACGAAGTGCTTGAACATCTTGGGTCTCACCATCACCTTCAATGAATCTTAAGTCCCTTAATAATTCAGACTCTTCTTCCATTCTTGCGATGAATTCGGTTGCTTGACCGCTCAATACTCCTTCAGTTGCCACTCCACCATTTTGCAATGGCTTTGCCCATTTCACGATAACTGGTTTGTTTGCTTCAATATCAGTTTTACTTATCATATTTTGTGCCTCAAAATTATTAATGTCAAAAAAATATTTTTTTTCAAATTATAAAAAAATCAATTATAAAAATCAAATTTAGTTTAGGATTCTAGACTGTTTACGAATTCTTTTTCCAGTCACACTGTCTCTGCCAGTTCTAGCATAGAAATCAGTGATTTGGTCTGATGATCCAGTGACTTCTATTTTTGTAGACTTGGTGATGATTGGTTCATCAGCATTTTCTTCTGCTTTTTCATCAACTGGCAATTCTGCAGTTTCTTCTTCAGTGTTTTCTTCTTTTGTGAGTTTCTCGAGTTCTTCACGAATTTCCTTGATTTCTTCACGAAGTTTCTCGATTTCTGCTTCGTAGTCAACAGTCTCTTCAACTATATCTTCGACAACAGTTTCTTCTGTGTCTTCAGTTGTTTCTGCTTCTTCTGAGGAGTCATCTTCTTTCACTATCTTTTCAGATTCTTCCTCTTCATCTTTTTCTTCTGCATCTGTTTCAACTGGTTCTTCTTCTTGAGCAGTTGTTTCCTCTTCTTCAGAAACTTTTGCAGTGTCTTCAGCTACTGGTTCAGTAGGAGTTTCTGCTTCTTCGGTTGAAGTTTCAGTTTGAGCATCATCTTCTGCAGAAGATTCCTCTTCTTCTGCTCTCTTTATGAGAGCCTTCAAATCTTCCAATAGACTCAATTTTGTCTCTCCTTCTTTACTTTTCTTAATGTACACATCATAGTTCATAATGTGCAATCCTACAAAGTTTGCAGGTTCTTTCACAAAACTGATGTAAATAGGGATTACACATTCTGCATCTGCAATGTCAGAATATCTTATTCTCCCACTTAGACCAGTTGAACATTTTGTCTGAATACGATTGTTCAGACTGACTCCTCCAAAATCATTATTTAGGAGTTTCTCTTTGATTGTAGGATTATCTACACGGATAACTGCATTCCAACTTCCACGGGGGACAATTGTTCCTGCAATTACTTCATCACCTTTTGAGATGTAATTTTCCAGTAACGAAATCTCAGTCAATGGGATTTCGTTGTGATAGATTTCAAAATTGGATTGGTTGTTGAAAGTTGTGAAAATCTTCTTGATAGCTACAGAGTCCAAGCAATCGGCTTGGGCATCAGGAACACCATTTTGGATAATACAACATTTCACATACAAGGCATTATTTTTACATAGCAATGTCATCTGTCTATTACACACTCCTTTTCATAATTTTTTTTTAGATAATGATTTTAGAGAAAAATAAATAATTTCTTATTTCATTGGATTTCATACCAACACGCACAATTGCACAAGTTACTGCAATAATTCCTATCATTCTCAACATCGTGAGGAAAACGAAGATAATCCACTTTCCCATTTCTTTCATTTATCACAGTGAACTTCTCTGAAAGACTGCTAGTCTCTTTCTCATCCATTTGACTGTGCCTAGTGTCCTTCAAGGTAGACCAGTGCCAAATCTTCTTTGTCCATACTGGAGGCAAACCCTCTCTGTCCGCTTGTCTATTCTCAATCAAAGCCTGTTCGTAATCAATATGACTAGACTTGTATTTTTCAAGGTCTCGTGACAGCCTAGAAAGTTCCTTATAACTATACTTCCTTCCACGAAAGTTCTCTTTTTCCTCAAGTGCTTTCTCTAGAACATCTTGTCTACTCACAGTTTTGGGAATCTTATCAATCAAGGATTTGTACTTGTCAATGTTCAGACTCGCTTGATCAAGAGTTTTCTCAATCGTTTGCAGATTCTTGTTGATTCTCTCAACTTCCAATTGTGTAATTCTGTCGCTAATTTTCCTACTTGCAATTAACTGTTCAAGCCGAGTAATCTGATTTTGAGTGACAAAACTTCTCTCCATCAATCTTTCAAAGTCTCTTGCAGTAGCAATCCGATTCAACTTACTGATTTCATAGAGAATTCTTTCCTTTTTGAATTTCGGTGAAGTGTACTCTTCAAGTTCATTCTCATCATAATAGTCAAGTATCATCTCATCTATCGCTTGATTGTTGATTCTTTGAATCTGCAATTGCAAAGGCAAATGAGCTTTCTGAATCATTGCAATCTTTCGCTGATACAAGTAACCTTTCTTATTTAAGTGCATCTATCTCGCCTTCAACCTTCTCAAGTTCAATGAGTTCATCTGCAGATAACTCCCAATAATTTTCAAGCTTTCTGTACTCCCAAAGGGCAGGATTGATTGTGAAATCATATTGTTTCAAGTCAATCACACTAGTGTACTCAGACAAACCTTCAATGGTTTGTTTCAGTGTCAATAGTCCTGCATTCCACTCATTGATTAGATTGTTGATTTCAATCTCTTTTCTGTCACTAAAGAGTGGGACTTCAATTTCAACACTGACTTCAATGCTGTACAATTCAAAAATCAGTTCTTTGATGTATCCCTTGATTTTTGATTGCTCAGTCTTCAAATCTAAAGTATAGATTTCCCAAATTGATTGAGTCTTATTGGAGTTCATACTCTCCTTTTCAGTGTTAATCATCAAACGGGCAAGGGGAATATTGTAGCAGTTCAATACAGATTGCTCTGCTTTCTCCTGCAAGGACTCCAAATATTCATAGTTATTGTTCTCAATATTTGTGAAATCAAAACTGATAGGTCTGTTAGATTCTGTGAACACTACAGCAATGCCGTTTTCAGTGCCAGTCAATTCTTCAGCAATTATCTCCTCACGAGATTTTGTCTGAGTCTCATTTCCCAACTCATCATATACTACAGGCTTGAATGGTTGTGGTTCAAGATTGATATTCAAGATTCCAGTCGCAATATTCCCATTACTGATTGTATTGTAGTTCTTATTGCTTATTGCAATCTCTGTGAAGATTTTATCCTTTTCCTGTACCCAGAGTGGAGTTGCAAAGAAATTATAGAAATTATCCCCTCCCATCAATGCACACTCCCCCAAAGGTTGCCCATTATACTGGGAGAAGGTAGGAGGATATTCTTCTCCCATTATTTTGAAATAATTTGTGTGAGTTTGGATCTTCTGCTGAAGCAAATAATAATCTTGGTTTTGATAAGTGACTCGGATAATGCTTGTAGTGTTTACGGGGATTTGCTTCAAGGTGAACTTGTGAGTTCCGTACGCATACTCGATGACCCCCAATCCAGCGTAGTAATAATCAATAAGCATAAAGTAGAGTTCAGTGATGTTCTCTACAAGATTGCTCTGTATCTTCTGCACAACTGTATCATACTTTGCATCAGACTCATTCACAAGAGTCAATGTGTTGAGTATGATGTCTTGCGCTTTGATACGGCAACACTTAGCTACATAAGATGAATTGTCGAAGACATATTTGCAATCTGAAAATGGCACTGGTGGTTTAAGTGTCACATTACTGGTTGCAGTGTCTTCACTTTCACTTTGGAAAAGTTCTGTGTTCCTCAAATTGTCGGCAATGCTCTTCTTGATATTAATGATATTGTTGTCAACTGTGTTCCTAATTTGTAACTTCATATTTGAATCCTTCTCCTTTAGAGTCTTGCCCCTAATTTGATGTTTGTTCCCTTGTGCAAGACTTCTTCTTGCAAATAATTATGTAATAATGTGCAACTGTCAACCAAGTTCGGACTTTTCTTCATAACAGGTACGAGACTAATGCTCTCATCAATAAATTCATCTAAGCAATTGCAATCTTTGTTGATTTTAACTTGCCCATTACGAATCTTTCTCATCAATGGTCTTGCCCTTTGATACTTACTACCTTTCGGTGTTTTCAATACTACAGGAATATTGAAATCAGAGATTAACTCTTGGAAGTACCTTTGAGCATACAATGGACTTCCCCCACCTTCCTGCTCTATCACCACTAGACTAGTGAGCGGAGTATGTGGATTTGGATTATGCTTCGCTATGAAATTCAGTAACATATCTTCAGGCATACTTGACTCTGTCTGTGCAAAATCATTAATAACTTCCAAACCATTCGGCAAAAGGTCATATCTGCAGACTGCAAATTTGTCTTTCCCTTTCCCTGCAAGGTCAACACCAACCAACGAGAATTGGATAGTGTCAGTAGGTTCTACTAGTTGGCTGAGCATATCCTCTCTGTTGATGAGATCCCCCTGCTGTGCTTTGTAGTGCCAGTTCCCATACTTCTGATACTGTTGGTCGACATAGTCCAACTCATTGAGAGAGTTCTCATATGCTTTCTTGTCGATGAAGGGATTGTCTCTCCAATCCATTGCAATGTAGGGTTCTTCACCATCAACAAACTTCTCCACAAGATAATCTGTAGAATCTCCACTTGGGTTGCTCAAGTTGATTATGCTAAGTGGAATGTCTGTAGTGTTCCGACTGCTACGGTATTGGAATTTCAGAACTGCAGGGGGCAATTCTGATGCTTCATCATTGATAATTCGGTCATAACTTGCACTTTTGAATTTCTGCTTCTTTTTCTCTTGGTCAAAAGCTTTGAAATAGATAGTGTTCCCATTCGGATGAATTATCTTGGGGGATGGACTTAGCTTGTAGTCGCAGAGTTCATCTTTCGTTAGTCTGTCTTCATCGCAACACCAGTCTATCAAGTTGTCCCACACGCTGTTTGTGTCTAGCAATTCTGCATAGTTTCTGCGTGTCACTAAGCAAGTGTAATCCTCATCAAACGGCAAGTATTGTACAGATAGCATACTGCCCAAGAATGTCTTGCCACCAAAACCCCCCGCTCCAACCAATAGCTGATTGAGTTTGAAATCATTCTGCCGACTGGCATAAAGTATTGCTAATTTTTGCTTGGAGTAGGGAGCAAAAGGTATGTACTCATTATCAATTACACTTTCCAAGAACACATCTCTCAAATCGTGAGTGTACTCAGTTCTTGGGAAAGTTTCCACAAGACTCATCTACATCATCTCAAAAACTATTCAAGCAAGTCTTCCAAATCAGAGACAATCTGCTTGTGATAAGTTTCCTTGTCTCCGAAAAGTTTCCTTCCCTTGCTAGTAACATCAACTTTGGATTTTGTTTCTGTCTTGACAACTCCCCCAGTGAAGAGTTTGATTGCATCATCTAGTGCTAATGAATATGATTCTTGATTCTCTTTCTCACTGCGAGTCCTATCAGAATCCCTTTTCGGTCTTTCTTTCAGACCCTCTTTTGTCACAACAATCTCAGTATTGTTATGATTAATCTTCTCAAATCTTTCATTCAGACTGTTCACTCTTTCAACAGCTTTTGGAAATTGTTCCGCACGAAACTCATTGAACATCTGAATCAATGCTTGGTCATTTTGTCTTCTCAACCAAACATCGTGAGCAGTTGCTCGTTCATCCCAATCGTATAATTGGTAGGACTTATATACAGAATTATACTTACGGATGAATTTTCGACTTTTCTTGAGTTCAGTTGATTCATCTCCATTGAAAAATTGTTGGCTGACAAATTTTGTGAGTTGTCGAGGAAGTGGCATATCGAGATATATTTGGAATAGGTCGAAGCCTTTTTTGGATTCTTTTTGTCCTTTTGCGTTTGTGTATCGTTCTTCCCAAATCTCCATATGCTTTTCCTCTCTCTGTATTTTTTTTGTGTGATAATATGAACTGTTAAATATGAATTTGTGTTAAAATAAGTATTCTATCGCAAAAGTCAAGACTGTGCAGACTACAGGTACTCCTACTCCGATGATCCATTTGAGTGTTTGCATTGTTTGTGTTAGTTGGGTTACTTCTTTCTTGAGTTGTGTTATTTCTGCGTCTGCTTCTTTTCTGCGGTTGTTGTTTTCTTTCATTATTGTGGTGAGTTCTATGACACTGTTGTTGATGCCTTCTAATTGGTCTCGTAGATGGTAGTAGTCTTTGTTGACATCATCGATTTTTTCTTTTTTGTTATCAAGCTGTGCTTCTATCTTGCTGATGCGAGTTTCTTGATAGCAGGAGTGTTTTTCGTGTGTCATAGTTTTTGTCTCAGAAAAAAATTGTGTTTGTTTTTTTTTTGTGGTAAGAATAATGAGGGTCTCACAAGGGTTTTTTTATGGAAGTGAAAAATGGATAAGGAGTTGATTACTATTCAACCAAGAACTAAATTATAAAAAAAATAATAAAATGAGAAATCAATAATAGGGGGTGACAAAAAAATAGAATATTTTTTTTTGTTTTTCTCCTTTTCATTTTTTTTTCCTGTTATGCCCTTGTGAGATATTTTTTGTTTTTATTTTTCAATCTATGATGTCTGATTCTTTTTTTTTAGATGAAAAAATGTGCCACACCAAACTCCATTTTATTTTTGGAGAAGGTATGAAAGAAGCAGGGGAATAATGAGATAAACACGATTTTTTGATTCTAAGAGAGTATTTTTTTTGTTAGATGAATTAATGTGTGTAGGAGGATGAAAAAATCAAAAAAAACTTTTTTTTTGATAAACTACAAATTCCCGTGTTATTATAGAATGATTCAAAAATGACTTTTGTGCCTCAAAAGGATTGATATCAAATAGAGTGATTGAATAAAAAGGTAACTTATACGAAATGAAAATAGAAAAAACTTTTTTTTATCTCATAAGAATCTTTTAGTTTTTTTCATCACTTCTCCTGCTTCTTTCATACTTCCCCCAAAATTATCCGAAGATAAGTCCAAATGGGTAGTATACTTTTGCAATGCCTACATATTTTGTTGTTCCGGCTAATACTAATCCACATTCGTGGCAGTAGATTTCTTTTCGTGTGCGTATTAGATGTTCTGATTTGCAGTGTGGACATTTCTTGGGTTTCATATTGCATCATCAGACATAATACTCATATTCACTATTTTTTGATTTTGAGAAAAGGGAAAAACAACGGAATACTTTGTATTCGTTGCCTTTTCTCAAAGCTGTAAATCAAACTTTATCTCAAATGGAGAAAAAATGTTAAATTTGAAAATCTCTTACTTTTGTTTACCTTTGTAGTTTTTGGGCGGAACAGAATTGATATCCTATTCCTATCTTTTGTGTTAGAAAAAAAGACTTGCAATTTCGTAACCATTGAAACAATAATAAAGAAGATTATTGAATGTTCAGAAAAAATAGTAAAAAAATAGTGAAATGTAAAATGATAAAAAGAAAATACTTGGGAAAAATAAAGGCAGTGTTCAACCCCCAAACCCAAAAAGTTGAACACTCCAAAAAAAAATAGGATAAAAAAAAGGATTACTCACGAATATCATCAATGATATCCTGCAACAGCTCTTTAGTGCAGGTTGAGGAAATCTCCTCAAGGGTTAGGCATTCAAGCATCTCAGCATAATTGTCTGCAGAATCGCTAATATACTCCTTGTCAAACTTTTTAGGATTGTCAACTTCAACAAAGAACTCTTTCAACTTATTGTAGTACATACCAGCGATGTCCTTCTCCTTGAGAATCTGCTTGACAAATACGCTCTCTGCATCAGAAATCATCTCTTTTTCTACAGAACTTCTTTGGGACTCATCATAATCATCATCCCACCACTCATTGTCAATCTCAAGGAAAACGGCGTTCTCATTATGTCCTAGCTCGTAGATTTTGTCACCATTCCAAGTCATATCAAGGTTGTCCGCTAATTCTTCAAGGAAATCATCCTCAAGAACAATACCTGCAAAATGAAAACTCACTTTCGCATTAAGATTGTGATTTTCCCCGTTCAAATAAGTTTTTTCTTCAACTTTCTCAACATACATTACTAAAGAGTCTCCCCCATTGATCAGGAGACAGTAGTCCTCTCTGTCGATTGTCTTTGATTCGTTGCTGAAGTCTGCAAGGTATTGTAAGAGAAGTGAATCTGTAGTGAATGCTTCGTACAAATGAAGTTCATCTTCATCTTCTGTTCCTGCACTGATTGGGAACTTAGAAGTTTCAAATCCCTCTTCAGTGTAGAAGTGTAATGGTTCATCACTGTCAATTTCATCTTCAAGTACATATCCACGGATAGTTGCTGTTCTGTATTTTGCTTCAAATTCAATAGTTTCGCACATAGTAATCCATCTCCTAACTTTGTCTTATTCTTGTATATTCCATCTTGTTCTGATTTCAGCAATTTCTTCTTCAGTTGCTTTTTCTTCATCATAGTAGTCTACAATGTCTTCGCAGTCTACAGGTTCTTTGAAAGCGTTTATGCTTCCGAGTATGAGACTTGCTTCATCAAGGTTTTCCGCTTCTATTTCTACAAATGTTTCTTTTCCATTTCTTGAGTACATACCGATAAATCTCATAAATTTTTCCTCCAAAAAAAATTATATATAATATTAGTATGTTATACTATTATATAAACTTATCTATATTTTAGTAAAAAAAATAAAGAAAAAAAAGATTCAATCTAAAGAATCAATATACTGATAAAGACAAGCTAAGAATTTCCGACTCTTCTTCTCAGCAGGTATGCTCATAAACAAATCATAAACAGACTCCCCATATTTGAAGACCAACTGAGACTCTGCCTTACCAACCCTTTCAAACTCAACCCCCTTTTCACTGTCGAAATTCTCAAGAAGAAAAATAAACTTATCAATATTTTTCTCACGGGGGATCAACAGAAAATGTTTGAGTTCATACTCTGAAAGCTTGATATTTGTCTGATGCCTTACTCTTTCATACTTCGCTGAGAGAGTACTTTTGTAGAATGCTATCATATACCCCTTTAGTTTTGCCCAAAACAAGTCATCTTTCTCATTATTTTCTTCAGCTAGGAATTGCTTGTACTTCTCACAGAAGTGACTGTCAATTTCATCCTCACGGTATATGTCTGAGACATCTGACTCGAACATCTCTCCTGTTTTGAAAAGTGTGAATTCACAAGCGAAACTTTTTGCTTGATAATCTTTGAGCTTGTTATCTTTTGCATAGATATAACTACTTGCTAACCATTTCTGATTCTTGTTTGACAAGTCTAATTCTTTATAGTTCTTGATTTTTTCAAGAATTTCCTTGTCTGTTAGGAATCCTATCATATCCTCATAAATCATTCTTTCACCTTTCAAAGTCTGAACAATTTTTATTAACTAATCTCCAATTATGGTTTTTATCACACCAAAAACCAAACATTCCACCTAACTGGAAATGTTTGCAATATCCACAATTGTTTTTCTTTTTCTCACTCATCATTCACTCTCCTTTTTAATCCTTTTTGAAATCCCAGTAATGCTTTTTCATACCCAACTTGTTGTTCAACACCAAATACAATTTCTTTCATCTTCTTATGGTTTTTACACTCATCTATTTTTATTTGTAGATATTCTTCTATTTGTTGCAATTTATATAGCAACTGCTTATTCTCTTCATTAAGAGAATTTAACATCTTTTCTACTTCCTTATTGGTCATTCGTTTTGGAAAAATATGATTATTATCTTCAAAAATTGCTTCATTACCCTTTTCATATGCCAAAATAAATCTTTTCTCACTCACCAACCCTCACCTCCTTAATTTCATAATACACTCCAAATGGGATAAACATCTGACAGAAACTTATAACATTTTTCTTTTTGCCTTGCTTACAACTCACAATCACTTTCGGTTCTGACTCGTAAGACATTTCTAACTTGACAATATCATCATATGCAATCGCTTTAAACTTCAAATCTGCTAAACTACCTTCCCTATACTTTCCGAAAACATTTCCTTTTATCAATTCTTTTAACTTATCATTCTCTTCTTTCAGATTTTGAATAAGTTTATTTTGCTCACTAATCTTTGCAATGTCCTTCCCATGTTGCGCTATCCATTCGCTTATCCTATCATCTTTTTTCTTAAGTTCCTTTTCCTGACTTTGAATTAGCCATTCATTAGCAGTCAAGCCCTTACGATGTGTCAAATGCCCATAGCCACCGTTAATCTTTTCCAATCTTCTCTTTAACTGCTCATTCTCTTCTTGCAACTCAACAATTCTTTTATCAATAGCAGTTTTATACATCATTCGCTCATCATTTAACTCATTCAACAAATCAACAATATTCAGAATATGTCCTTTCCACTCTTTGTTCTCATTATCTACAACTATCAATACCTCATCATCTAAATGTTGTAGTTTTTCAGTTTTCCACATAAATCGTTTTTCACTCATATTTCATCTCCTCGTTTACAGAAATCATCACATTTTTCAAAAAATTTTGTATATATATTTTTAATGGTGCAAAATCCACTATGACTCCAATTCTCACAGAAAAAACAATTCTCACTCATCTTCTAACCTCTAATTTTTTTCTATATATTATTATTTTGTTATACAAACACTTAATCTTTTTCGTTTTTTTACACTTTCAAGAATTTTCGCATTCGCTGTATGCTTCTCGCTTCTTCTTCGAAATCTAATTTCCGATGACAAGTGCTACTAGTTCCCAAACTTCCAAGAGTAGTTAAATTTTTGACTCTTGTATTGTAGTGCTTCTCCTTTATGTTTCTTTTGTTTATATGTCTCCTTTTGCTTTCTAATTGTGGTTTGTTGCTCATTCAACAATCTTATTAAACCGAAAAACTTGTAAATATTATCATAACGATAAACATTACCAGTTTCAACATCAGTTACAATAATCTCCCCAATTTCATTAGAACCTACAACAAATCGTTGCTCACTCAATATCTCACCTCTTGTTTGAGTTTTGCAGTAAATGTAGTTCTTCCATTGCAATGCTTTTCATACTCTCTTCTTTGCAAATCAGAGTATAATCTTCTTATTTCATCATCAGAAAGCTTCTTCTTCAATAAATTGTAGTATTTATCTGCATAATCTTCTTTTTCGTGTTCTGTCCTTTGAGCAAAGTCTTGAAAGAAATCTAACCTTTCTTTCAATCGCTCATTCTCTTCTGTAAGGTTATTTAACAAATCTACAAGTAATTCTAAAGTATCTGTACAATTGTACCCTTTCTCTTCAACTGTATCCCAAATCGGAAAAGGGTCAATTAGAGTAGTCATCATTTTATATCTTTTCTCACTCATCAACACTCAACCCCCACACTACATTAGATGCAAGAACCCCCAACATAAATATAGAGAATAAGAACAATTCATTTGATTGGAAATAATGATAACAGATGAAAGCAATCCAAAACACGAGTATACTTATTAACCTAAAATTTATTAATCGTTTCTCACTCATCTTCTAACCTCTAAGTTTTTTTCTATATATTATTATTTTGTTATACAAACACTTAATCTTTTTCGTTTTTTTACACTTTCAAGAATTTTCGCATTCGCTGTATGCTTCTCGCTTCTTCTTCGAAATCTAATTTCCGATGACAAGTGCTACTAGTTCCCAAACTTCCTAAAGTAGTTAAATTTTTGACTCTTGTATTGTAGTGCTTCTCCTTTATGTTTCTTTTGTTTATATGCCTCCTTTTGCTTTCTAATTGTGCTTCGTGACTGCAGTTAGCACAACAGTACTTGTTTGCATTACTTTTCTTGATGAAAAGGTCTCCACAGTAATTGCATTTTTCAAGAATAAGCATTTTTTATCACATCCACTACAGATACTTACAAGCTAATGTAAGATAATCATTGCCTAACTCTTCCCTTAGTTGATTTTGAACATTATCAATTCGCTTGGTATATCTGATGTCTTGCTGTGGAGAGCAGTATTGTTGAACATAACTTCTGCCTATTTCTGCTTGTCGGTCAGCATTTTTAAGCAAGACCTTTAATTTTTTGTTCTCTTCTTCCAAAGCAGTTACCGTATCCTGTTGAGCAATCACTAGCCCACAATTATTGGACTCTGGATTGGAACAATGAATTTTCTTCCAACTACGCTCCCTTCGTAGATATTCTCCAATTTCCTTTGATTGCTTTTTAGATTTTTCCAATAAACCCTCTTTTTCATTCATTTCATTACATAAAGTTATTTGCAATTCCTCCTTTTCGTTCTTTAACTCCCTAATCTCTTTTTCCATACATTCTAATGCTCCCTCAAGATTCCCATTTGTCATATTCATCGCTAAGAGATTATCTTCTAAGAGCATTATCCTATTTGATTGCTTATTTAATACATCAACAACTTCTTCAACACTCAACAGATCGTCCCCATCTTCCACAATGACAAGAAATTTATCAATTGATACTGATGGTTGTTTGAATATTTGAAATCGTTTACTCATCTTACCACATCATACAAATTTTCTTCATCTACACCTATCCATTCAGCACAATACTTCCTTAAATTTTTTAACTTAATAATCTCTTCTTTTAACTTTTCATTCTCCTTTTCTAATAGTCTAATCCTCTCAAACAAATCCCCCCTTGACATTCTTTTCTCAAATCGTCTGCAACTTTTACGATTTTCAGTTTCGCCGAAAATACGGCATTCGCAGGTGACTGGCAGACCAAAAAAGCCCCCATCGAAGCCACTCATTTGATATTTGCAATCGCCACAGGAAGTCAAATGTTTCTTACTCATTATTCATTCCTCCTTTTGTTATATTTCTCTCTCGCTTTCATTCGTTCACCTCTTAACCTATCGTGTTGCCTAATCCAAAATTTCTTTTCAAAATCAAAAATGCTTTTGCCATTTTGGTAATAACCATCAGTTTGTTGTTGCATCTTGTTTAATCTGCTCCACAATTGTGGTTCGTGATTATACAAGTATTCTAACTCATTAACTCTTTGAAGTGGACATAACCAACAGTTGAAATGGCTATGATGTTCATATACTCCACCGAAATCAAACCCATAATCTTTGCATATATGCAGAGCATCATTTGTAGTGATATTCGCATCAACTAATGGATATTCGGCATCATAATAAGTGTAGAGTTTCTTATTTGTTCTTTTTTCTTCATCGGAGCAGTAACCGATGTATTGCACAATGCTCTCTCTCCCCATATTTGTTTCGGATATAATTTCGCATCGCATCTCTCTTGATACCAGTACACCAACGATTCAAGATACTTGGAAATCCCCATCTCTCAAAACCTTTCTTTATCTCATCAGAAACATCAATCGTAGTAATCTTCACACCTAATTTCTCTTCTACTTGGCGATTATGCTCTTCTGCACAATCCCAAATCCAATCACCAACTTTCACATATAATATATCATCAATCTGCCGATTATTCTCCAGTAAATGAATTAGCATAGCAGTAGAATCTTTACCTCCACTATAAGAAACAACTTTGATTATGTTGATCCCCCCAACAAAATTTTTTCTAACTTCTCATCATCACAACAGAATATCTTCTTCAGCTCGAAGAAACTAATATAATTTGAGCATACGAAACCCAAATTCACATCTTCCACAAGAAAATGGCAAAAAGGAATGCCATCAATCATCTCAATAAAGAAACAAGAGGAAGAAGTCATTTGCTCCCCTCCCTTGCTTTTCTCCGTGAAGAAATTGGAGTCTCAGAATAGGGCGTGTTCTTGTAAACTTCCCAAGTGCAAGATTTGAAAACAAACTTGTTATTACACCATCTCGCAATCCCTCGTTGATAAGCACTTTTCTTGTTATACGGCATTACGAACGGATGTATCTTGTAGTTGTCCCAAATATGCTCTATACGATATACATCTTCCTGCTCTGTAGACCAGTACCCAATTAGGATGTAGCACTCAATCTGATTGGGCTTCAGATATTCAAGCATTAGTTCGATTTTGTCATCAATGTTCTGCCGTGGATTGTCCCAACCGATTTTAACTGGGAATTTGAACTTTAGTTTCTGCAGGGCTTCCCCTTGCTCACGATTGAAAAGTCGCACATCAACCCCTTGCAAATCTACTTTCTGCCCCAAATCAACAAGATAATCAATCGCACTTCTCCAATTGGGATTTGCAAAGAAATTGTTATCTTGAACACGAACCCATTTCCCATTCGGATTCAGATTTTTAGGTTCAACAGGATGAATATACCCTTCTTTTTGTCGCACAACACAGAAAGGGCAGTTCCGAATACATCCCCTGCTAAACCATAGTATTGAGTACTCGCAATTGGGATACAAACTCCAATCATAATCACATTCCTCAATTTCAGAGGGTAGTCGAGACTGGATATCGAATCCAGTCCCCCCCCCTAGTCATATCCGGTCGAACATAATCTTTCGGAGTGAAATCAAAGATGCTAAAGGCATACACTTTGTCATACTCATTGTGATATAATGGTTTGTATTCACAGACAGTATCCCCTTTTTGCTTGTGGTATTGTGAAACTTGCATCATAGCCGTGTTCACAATATTAGGTTCTAGGTTATACAGTCCAACTTTCATCAGAATCATCTTCTTGACATATATTCTTGACACAATTTTGAACATCTTCATCAAGAGTGTTGATTCTTTCACTGAGTCTCTGATCAAAGGATTTCATATCATTCTTGTTGTTTTCATCCCAGCAACTGATTATGAAATCGGTTGCTTCATCGATAATTTTTTTTCTACTTTTCATCTTTTGTGCCTCAAAAGTATTTTTTTAGTCTATATTTATGTAATATCTGTTCGGATGTGAGTCTTCATCAATTTGTATGCTACGAAGAAGATACACATCCGATTTGATTAATCGTGAAACAGTTGATTGATTTATCATACTATTCCTGCTGTTTAGTTTGTTTTCTACGATAAATTCGCAGATTTCTTTCGCAGTGAATTTTTTCCCCTTGTTGCAGGATAGCAATGTTTTGATGACATATTTCATCTTGACTTTCTCATCGCATTTCCGTGGGAATTTTCCTTTGCCAATGTTCCCCGTGAAGCTTGTACAAGCATCATTGTGACTTGGGTAGAATTGTAGTGTGTCTTCCTTGTTGCAAGTGCCTAATAGGACTTGCAAGTGTGGGTTGTAACCCCATTTTTTCCAGTGGTCACAATTGCCACAGCATCTGACTGAAGATTCTTCTGTCACATATCTTGTTAAATTGTGATAATTTTCAGTGCTTGGTAATGAGCAGTCAAGTTCAAAACATAATTCTTGTAAAGGTCTGCTCAAATAATAGCACATACTATGCTTATTATACAAGCAATCCTTACAACCACCAATTTCCTTAATCAACATTTTCATTTTGTATCACCTCGAAATCAACCTTGACAACAGTGTCATTTTCATTAACTCCCTTACTTTGCATATACTCAAAAAAGTAAGGTCTATACAAAAACCCTTCATCGAAAAGGTCTTGATTAGTCAAGCGTTTCAGACTTGTGACTGAAACATTAGTAACTTGGAGAATATAATTCCTAAAGAGCAAACCCTCAAAACTGATATGGCAAATGTCATTTTTCTTCAATTTTTGTGAAGTCTCATCAAAAGGAAGAACCGTTTGAGTGATTAAACCCTCTAATACCAATTTGGTCTGCAGTTGTGAAAAATCAACAGTAATCATCGAACTACTTCCCTATAACTGCAACATTCCACAGGTTTTCTAGAGTAATGTGGAAGATCCAGTTCGCAACCTTCAGTCAAAATGGTGTTGTCATCTGCATAGAAGCAGTAGTATCTTTCGCAGTTTTGACAAAGTATCAATGTTTTCATTCAACCACCTTATCTAAGTAGTCACATAATTCATTATGCAACTTTTCAATTTTTTCCCAGTTTGGTTTTTCTGCTTTCTTTTCAGCTTCAATCTGTACTTGAAGCATCCTAATTGTCTGATTTATGATGTGCATACTTTCACTCCTTCAAGGTCTCTTCTGAATTGTGTGTACTTTCTCTGTGCAATGCTCACATTTGGGAAAACGAAAGTTATCTTCGCATCTCCTTTGCAGTAGACAGATATCAGATTCCCTG
>Ga0326513_10000742_pt1 | contig 27705 bp, 25 predicted proteins | sample 2_2465_0518_D_FD_203654 | JGI IMG/M metagenome (GOLD analysis project Ga0326513, IMG submission 203654) | Bovine rumen microbial communities from UC Davis, California, United States - 2_2465_0518 | ecosystem: Host-associated > Mammals > Digestive system > Stomach > Rumen | place: USA... | reverse complement strand
GCCTGTTTTTTTATGCTATTTTACTTCCTTATAATTTGCTATTGTGCAAAATAATCACTAACTTTGCAAGCAAAATAGAATATATATTCAAATATCATGAATCAAATAGTTGAATGTGTACCTAATTTTTCAGAGGGTCGCAACAAAGAAGTTATCAATCAGATAGTAGCAGCCATCGCTGCAACTGAAGTAAATGGAGAAAAAGTAAAGGTATTGGACGTTGATCCCGGCGAAGCGACCAATCGTACGGTAGTTACTTTCGTAGGTAGTCCGGAGGTCGTTGTTGAGGCGGCCTTTGAGGGAGTTCGACGTGCAGCAGAATTGATTGATATGCGTTTGCACCATGGTGCCCACCCTCGTAGCGGTGCAACAGATGTGTGTCCGCTCATTCCTGTTGCAGGCATAACTCTTGCCGAATGTGCGGAATTGGCTCGCTCGCTTGCTAAACGCATTTTCGACGAATTACATATCGCATGCTATTGTTATGAGGCAGCAGCCTTCAAACCTGAAAGGCGCAATCTTGCTGTCTGTCGTGAAGGAGAATATGAAGCATTGCCTGAAAAAGTCAAAGATACGGAACGCCGACCTGATTTTGGTCCTGACTCATTCACCGAACAAATGGCTCTGTCCGGTGCCACTAATGTAGGTGCTCGCAATTTCCTTATAGCCGTTAATTTCAACCTCAATACCACATCAACCCGACGTGCCATGGCTGTGGCTTTTGATGTGCGCGAAAAAGGGCGCAAGGCTCGTGAAGGCGGCAAACTAACCGGCAAAGTACTACACGACGAACAAGGTAACGAGATATGGATACCCGGCACATTGAAGGGTTGCAAAGCCATTGGTTGGTACATCGATGAGTACGGCATTGCTCAAGTCAGCATGAATATAACTGATATTGAGACTACTCCACTCCACATTGCTTTTGAGGAAGTATGTCGTGCAGCAGCGGCTCGCGGCATGAGGGTTACAGGGGCTGAAATAGTTGGTTTGGTTCCGAAAAAAGCCCTCATCGATGCCGGCAAATTCTATCTGACTCGCCAGCAACGTTCACTCGGTATCAGCGAAGCCGAAATCATCCGTATCGCTGTCAAGTCAATGGGATTAGACGACCTCAAACCATTCAATCCGAAGGAAAAAATCATTGAATATCTGATTGAAGATGAAGCAGAACAAGCAAAACATGAACGTCTTATACGCATGACCTGCAAGGATTTTGCTATCGAAACAGCCAGCGAATCGCCTGCTCCGGGTGGTGGGTCGATATCAGCATATATGGGTGCTTTAGGTGCCGCATTAGGCACAATGGTAGCCAATCTGAGTGCACATAAGCGCGGTTGGGACGATCGTTGGGAAGAATTTTCAACCATAGCCGAGCAAGGTCAGGCAGTGATGAACGACCTTTTGGCATTAGTCGATGAAGATACAGCCGCCTTCAATAAGATAATGGACGTGTTCGCTATGCCAAAGACAACCGATGAAGAAAAGAAAGCACGTTCGGAAGCCATGGAAGCCGCAACACTTTATGCAACTAAAGTACCACTGCGAACGATGCAGACTGCATTGCGCGCCGTTCCTGTACTCAGAGCCATGGCTGAAAAAGGCAATCCTGCCAGCGCCAGCGATGCCGGTGTAGGTATTTTGGCTGTCAGAGCAGCAGTCAGAGGTGCCGACATGAACGTGCGCATCAATGCTGCTGGACTGAAAAACCGCGACATCGCTCAACAACTTATCAATCAGGCTGCAGAATTAGTCAGCCAAGCCGAAACAGCAGAAAACGAAATCCTCGACATCGTCAATCAAAACATTAAATAACAATTCGAAATACCGAAATATCGAAATATCGAAAAAAGACTAATCAACCATGACCTCATTTCAACAAGAAATTCTTGCAGGCATACCAGCCGAATTGCCTGATGTAAAGCCATACGACCGGAATATCAATCATGCTCCGAAACGCAAAGATATTCTGACAGACGACGAAAAAGTGCTTGCATTGAAAAATGCACTTCGCTATTTCGAACCTCGTCATCATGCCGTTCTTGCTCCTGAGTTTGCTGAAGAATTGCGCAAATATGGTCGTATATATATGTACCGCTTCCGCCCGTCATACGAGATGTATGCTCGTCCTATTGATGAGTATCCTGCTCGGTCGCGACAAGCCGCTGCAATCATGGCAATGATACAGAACAATCTTGATCCGCGAGTGGCTCAACATCCTCACGAATTGATTATTTATGGTGGAAATGGTGCGATATTTCAGAATTGGGCACAATATCGTCTGACGATGCAATATCTTGCTACAATGACCGACGAGCAGACGCTGGCTATGTATTCCGGCTTGCCAATGGGACTATTTCCAAGCCATCACGACGCACCACGTGTTGTGGTAACTAATGGTATGGTTATACCTAACTATTCAAGCAAAGACCATTGGGAAAAATTCAATGCTCTTGGTGTATCACAATACGGACAGATGACAGCCGGTTCATATATGTATATCGGTCCGCAAGGCATAGTGCACGGCACCACTATAACAGTGATGAACGCAGCACGCAAGCAACTTCGTAAACGTGGTCTGACAGGCACATTGGACGAACGCCGAGGTATGCTCTTCGTTACTGCCGGATTAGGCGGAATGTCGGGCGCACAGCCTAAGGCTGGCAATATAGCCGGAGTGGTCAGTGTAACAGCCGAAATCAATCCTCTTGCGGCAAAAAAACGCTATCGTCAGGGCTGGGTTGACGAACTGCATTACGACCTTGATGAATTGCTAAAACGAATACTCACAGCACAAGATAACAAAGAAATCGTTTCACTTGCCTACGTAGGCAATGTGGTTGACCTATGGGAAAAACTTGCCGATAAGCATATAAAAGTTGACCTTGGTTCTGACCAGACATCTCTGCATAACCCATGGGCAGGCGGCTACTATCCAGTTGGTTACAGTCTTGAGCAGTCGCAAACTATGATGGCTAACGAGCCTGACAAGTTCAAAGAGGCAGTGCAAGCATCGTTGCGACGTCATGTGGCTGCTATCAATAAATTGAGTGCAGAAGGAATGTATTTTTTCGATTATGGCAATGCTTTCCTTTTAGAGAGTTCACGTGCCGGTGCTGACGTGATGAATACCGATGGTACTTTCCGATACCCTTCATACGTTCAAGATATCATGGGACCAATGTTTTTCGATTATGGTTTTGGTCCGTTCCGTTGGGTGTGCATGTCAGAAGACCCTGAAGACTTGCGCAAATCAGACGAGTTGGCAGTCAGCGTATTAAACGAAATAGTAAAAGACGCACCTGCTGAGATACAGGGGCAGATGTACGACAATATTCATTGGATTGAAGAGGCTGGCAAGAATAATCTTGTGGTAGGTTCGCAGGCCCGTATTTTGTATGCCGATTGCGAAGGTCGCACACAAATAGCCTTGGCTTTTAATGATGCTATACGTAGCGGCTATATTACGGCTCCAATCGTATTAGGTCGCGACCATCATGATGTATCAGGCACCGACTCTCCCTTCCGCGAGACATCAAATATCTATGATGGTAGCCAATATACAGCCGATATGGCGATACAAAATGTCATAGGTGATAGTTTCCGTGGTGCTACATGGGTGAGCATACATAACGGCGGCGGTGTTGGCTGGGGAGAAGTTATCAACGGCGGTTTCGGAATGGTTATCGATGGTTCCGACGAGTCAGAACGACATATACGTCAAATGCTATTTTGGGATGTCAACAATGGTATTGCTCGCCGCAGTTGGGCACGTAATGAAGGTGCCAACCACGCTATCCTTCGCGAGATGCAACGGAATAACAATCTGCGTGTTACAATGCCATATTGCGCAGATGATGAAATAGTAAAAAATGCATTTCAATGACAATCAATGAAATTACATACTAAAGTTTCCCACTTGGTTAAATGTTATCGCGTAGCGATTTTCTTTTAATAGGTTAGCAGATTATATTTATCCATGGATTTCCCGTTAGGGAATTTCTATGTTGAAAAATGAATTTAAAAGATATTCACTAACAGGAAATAACGCTGATTATCAATATCAATGCTATTAAAAGCAAACCCCTACGGGGTATAATCTCAATTAAAGTGCTACTGAACATTAGTGGGAAACTTTAGTTAATTATAAAGATGTAAAACTACAAACAAAACTAAGATTAGATATTTTAGTTGATAAAGATTGTACAGATTGACACAGATAATTCTGTCTATTCTGTTAAATCTGTGAGCAAAACGTTAACCACAGAATTTACAGATAGTACAGATTGACACATAAAACAATTATATATAATTAACAAAATATTCATGCATTCAATATCATTTGAAACACTGACAGTAAAACGCATCAAGGAGATTATAGAAAATCATGAAGCGTTACAATTAAGCGATGAGGCAATCCGTGCGATTGAGAAATGCCGCACCTATCTTGACCAAAAGATGGCAGAGGATCCTGAACGACCTATCTACGGTATTACCACCGGTTTCGGTGCTTTATGCGATCAATCTATTCCACCTGAACATCTAAGCCAACTCCAGCACAATCTCGTTATGTCGCATGCCTGCGGTATGGGTGAAGAAGTACGCCCTGAAATTGTCAAGATTATGTTGCTGCTGAAAATCCAATCATTAAGTTATGGCCATTCAGGTTCGCAACTTGCAACTGTACGACGTTTAGTAGATATATTCAACAACGACATACTACCCATAGTCTATCAGCAGGGTTCACTTGGTGCATCAGGTGATTTAGCACCACTTGCACACCTTTCTTTACCGCTAATCGGATTAGGCGAAGTTACTTATCAAGGTCAACGTCGTCAGAGTGCCGACTTATGGTCGGAACTTGGTTGGCAGCCAATACAACTGCAATCCAAAGAAGGATTGGCTCTGCTGAACGGCACACAGTTTATGAGCGCATTTGCCGTATGGTCGCTCATCCAAGCCCAACGATTAAGCCGATGGGCAGACATCATAGGTGCCATATCGTTAGAAGCCTATGATGGTCGCATCGAACCTTTCTATCCGCATAGCCATCGACTACGCCAGCAACCAGGACAACTCGTAACAGCCGAAACATTCTGCAACTTACTTGAAGGAAGCGAACTTATCACAAGACCTAAAAAACATGTACAGGATCCATACTCCTTCCGCTGTATTCCACAAGTCCATGGAGCCGTAAAGGACACCATATCATACGTAACATCGGTGATTGAAAACGAAATCAATTCAGCCACCGATAATCCGAATATTTTTCCTGACGAGGATATGATTATCTCTGCCGGAAATTTCCATGGAGAGCCGATAGCAATGCCGATGGATATGTTATGTCTTGCCATGAGCGAGTTAGCAAGCATTTCCGAACGCCGCATGTACAAACTAATCTCAAGCAAGCGCGAATTACCTGCTTTCTTAGTTGCCAAATCAGGCTTGAATAGCGGTTTTATGATACCTCAATACACTGCTGCAAGTATTGTGAGTCAAAACAAAGGACTCTGTTGGCCTGCATCATGCGATTCCATTCCATCGTCTAACGGTCAAGAAGACCATGTTTCGATGGGTGCCAATGCTGCTACTAAATTAGTACGTGTCATCGACAATACTGAATCAGTCTTAGGTATTGAACTGATGAACGCTGCACAAGCATTGGAGTTCCGCCGACCGGCTAAGACTTCTCCTAAATTGGAAACAATAATAGCAGAATATCGGCACATCGTACCTTTTGTTGACAAAGATACCTATATGCACCCACTGATGGTGGCATCAAAAGAGTTTATTCGCCGTGAAGACTTGTATTAAGAATATCAACGAATTAGTAGGTATCGTGCCTCCAAATATCCTGCGCAAGCAAGGTATGGAGATGAGCGATACGGGAACTTTGTCTGACGCTTTTTTGCTTATCGACAACGATAAAATCGCTGCTTTTGGCAAAATGTCAGATATGCCAACCGATGCCGATACTTATCTTGATACAGAAAACGGGTTTGTCATACCATCGTTTTGCGATTCGCATACTCATATTGTCTATGCCGGTTCACGCGATGGTGAGTTTATCGACAAAATCAATGGATTGTCGTACGAACAGATAGCGGCACACGGTGGTGGTATTCTTAACTCGGCAGACCTGCTGCACAACACATCGGAAGACGAACTTTATGAACAATCAATGGAGCGCGTCAACGAGATGATACACAAAGGTACGGGAGCGATAGAGATAAAAAGCGGATACGGACTACGAACCGACGATGAAATCAAGATGTTACGCGTTATCAAACGTATCAAACAAAACTGTCCGGCTATTATACGATCTACCTTTTTAGGTGCACATGCTGTAGGCAGAGGATATAGCCATCAGGAATATGTTGACCTCGTTTGCAATGAAATGATTCCTGCGGTAGCAAGTGAAAATTTGGCAGATTTCATCGATGTCTTTTGCGACAACGGATTTTTCACAGTCGAAGATACCGACCGTATTCTGACCATAGGCGAACAATACGGACTGCGTTCAAAAATACATGCCAATGAGTTAGCTGTGAGCGGTGGAGTTCAGATAGGAGTTAAACATCAAGCATTAAGTGTTGACCATCTGGAACAAACCACTGATACCGAGATAGAAGCGTTGCGAGGTAGCGTCACCATGCCTACGATGCTACCCGGTTCATCGTTTTTCCTTGGTCTCCCTTTTGGACGAGCCAAAGACTTTATCAATGCCGGACTTGGTGTGGCTCTCGCAAGCGATTATAACCCGGGGTCTAGTCCAAGCGGCGACATGCGATTCGTTATGGCGATGGGCTGCATACGCATGCGACTAAATGTTATGCAGTCATTAAATGCTGTTACACTTAATTCGGCATACGCAATGGGAATAAGCGACCAAGCAGGTTCAATCACAGTGGGTAAAAAAGCCAATTTGATTATCACACACCCGATGAAATCGCTTACCATGATACCCTATATGTATCAGACCCCTTTTATTAAACAACTTATTCTTTCAGGTCAACCTCTATGATATTCGACGGTAAACAATTAGCAGCAGAAATTAAACTATCTATAGCAGAAAATGTGCGGCAATGTCAACAACGCTATGGCAGAGTGCCTTGTTTGGCTGTTTTATTAGTAGGCAACGACTATGGTAGCGAGCGATATGTTGCATCGTGCGAGAAACAGTTGATGTCAGTCGGTATGAAATGTCAAGTCATACGCCTGCCGCAAGAAACGACAGAACAAGACAGCATAAATCAACTTAAAGAATTAAATAACAACAAAGAAATTGATGGTATTCTAATTCAAATGCCTTTGCCAAAACACATATCGCAAGCTAAAATCGTTTCTGCCCTTGATCCTAAAAAAGACGTTGACGGCATAACAGATTTTAATATTGCCAGATTATGGACACAAAAAGGCAATGACTATACGCATTTTTGTGTTCCATGCACGCCATATAGTGCATTACGTATTTTACGATCTGCCCATATACCTTTAGAAGGTAAAAATGTCGTGGTCATCGGTCGTAGCAATATAGTAGGCATGCCTGTCAGCAAACTGATGTTGAACGAAAATGCGACCGTAACTATCACACATAGCCGAACACATGATTTGCCTTCTATCCTCCGGCAGGCAGACATCATAATTGCAGCAATAGGTCAACCACGATTCATCACCGATGAAATGGTATCAAAAGATGCAGTAGTAATAGACATAGGAATCAATAGCGACCCACAATCAGGCAAGATGTGCGGAGACGTTGACTTCGAGAATATTGCGCACAAATGTTCAGTCATTACACCTGTTCCTGGTGGCGTTGGTCCACTCACGATATGCTCCCTTATGGAAAATACATTAAAATGCTTTATTAACAACCAAATCAACCAATAAACTTAATCAACTCAATCAACTAATGAAAAGGACAGTATTACTTGTCATATTGAGTTGTCTTACAATCATTAGCGTTGCATCAGAAGCCGATACGACCGCTGTCGGTGCGCCACTACCAAGTCAAACGACACAACAAGCGTCCAATGGCGCGATATTTTTCTATCGTTTAGGACGAATAATTGAAAGTTTTCTGATGAAAGGCATTGACAGTACATACCTGCAACTTTACGACCATAGTTGGAAATTGGCTTTAATAAATAGCGAGACGGGCGTACATAACACGATGGAATTAAGCGATTTCCCATATCAAAACGATAAAGGAGGCATATCATACTACGACAAATCAACAGTACGTCTTAAATCGGCTCCTTCAATCGGTTTAGGTTTTGCAGCAGCATGGCATACCCTTCAATTCAACTATTCATGGGACATTCTATACCGCCGCAGCCGCAAACTTGACGTAGCCATTCTCAATCGAGCATGGGGAATAGAATTTACGCGACATGTCAACACCAAAGTGTATGGCGATATAACAAAACAAGATGCTCCACCATTTGCGATAGATAAAGGAGATGTGGAATTTACGACTTCGTTTTTGTCAGCCTACTTTATATTCAACTCCGAAAAATATTCCACATATTCAGCACTTCGGCAGTCATACATACAAAAAAAGTCGGCAGGCTCATTTTATCTGCAAGCCCAATATTTAGGTTCACATACCAAACAACAAGACACAGCACTCATATCGCACATGAACTATTTAGGCGACATCGAAATCCACCAAGCTGCCATAAGTGCAGGCTATGGCTATAACTATACACCCAACGGAGGTAAATTTCTGCTCCATATTTCAGCCGCACCAATGGCTATACTTTTCAATCGCACAATCTTGACCTATTCATATTTTTTTCACGAAAACGACGGAAAAGAGAGCGTATTAGAAATCAACAAGATTATTAGTCCTAAACATTGGTTCTATATCACAGGCACAGCCAGAGTCGCTTTCTCATGGGACATCAATGAATGGTGTTATTTTGCAGGCAATGCACAATTTTACAATCTACGATTCAATTCGGTCAATGACGAGACCCTACACATGAAAATCAACACGTGGGAATGGAACGCTAATCTCACTTTTGGTGCACGTTTTGGAGTCAGCCGCAAAAAAATGGGAAAAATTTTAGAACAATATGATGCCGACAAAGCCGCCAATCCAAGAAAAGATGATATTATCGACTGGGTAGAAAAACTAATCAACAAACACTAATAAACTCATAAACTTATAAACTCATAAACTCATAAATTATAAACAATCATGAAGAAACTTTACTTTTTAGTTGCGCTCACAATGTGTTGCGCCATGAGTTTTGCCGCCAAATACACACTGGTGACAAACATTGATCAACTCAAAAGCGGTGATAAAGTAGTTATCGCTTGTAATACATCGAGTTGTGTAGCAGGTGCATTTGACACCAAAAACTTACCTGCAATATTCGATGGCGTCGTTTTTGCTGACGACAAGAGTTACGTTACCGTCTCTGGTGCATACGAGTACACCATCAATGGCGGAGGAAGCAGTTGGGTTCTCTTCTATGAGAACAATGCGATAGGCTGCGTTAGCAACAAAGGCAGCCTTTCCATCGACCCTACTGCCGACAAGTATTCCAGCAACTGGGAACTGGAAATCGCTCAAAACGGAGATATCAACTATCTATGCAAATCAAACTCATTCAAAAACACTTATCTCTACTACAATAGTAGTGCTAAGTTTTTTGCCAACTATGATTCAAAACAAAAAGCCGTTCAGTTCTACAAAAAAACAGTAACCGACGAACCGGCAATTGAATGTGCAGAAACAATCGATTTCGGTCAGATACAGATAGCCAATGGTATAGGTTCAGCATCCGTTGATTTTGATATCGAAGGACTCAATCTGACAAATACCATATCATTAAGCATCAGTTCGGGTTCTACCAATTTCTCGCTTGATAAGAACCAACTTCCAGCCGAAGGCGGACGCGTAAAAGTTAGTTTCCAAGCCACTCAAAGCGGCGACTTCAACGGCACATTGTCAGTTAAATCAGGTTCATTGAGCGTAAATGTCGGTCTCTCAGCCAAGACTGTAGAAGTAACCGCCGGTGGAACAAAAGATCAACCTTACACATGCGGTGATGTAATCAACATGAATATCAACGATGCTTCTACCAAAGGTTGGGTAGCAGGATATATTTTAGGAAGTGCTGTAACAGGTCCAAAAGTTGGGACAACAGCAGCAAATACAAGTCTTGCATTAGCCGACGACATGGAAGGCACCAACATTATTGCTGTTCAACTGCCCGCCAATGAAGTAAGAGAAGCACTCAATGTGGTTGACCATCCTGAAAACATCGGACTGCGCGTTAAAATATATGGTTCACTGCAAAGTTATTTCGGTGGAGCAGGTGTAAAAAGCACTTCCGATTATGAATTTATCGACGAACAACCGGTAAATAATGACCCGAAAATCAAATGTAACACCACAGTTAATTTCGGCACACTCACTTTAGAAAACGGCACATGTTCAAAAACAGAACAATTAGTTGTCGCAGGTACTAATTTAACCGAAGATATTAGTCTGACCATAACCGAAGGTGCAGAAAACTTCACACTTGCTCAAAACTCATTACCTGCTGAAGGCGGTAATGTTGAAATCACTTTCAGTGCCGAATTTTCTGGTATTTATCAAGGCAAATTACTCGTAAGTTCAAGTTCAGTAAGTGTTGAAGTAGCATTGTCAGTTACCGTTGCCGAACTCTCATCTGCCGGAACAAAAGAACAACCCTACTCTTGCGCTGATATTATCAATATGGGCATCGACGATAGCAAGGTTAAAGGTTGGGTTATAGGTTATATATTAGGCAGTGCTGCCACCGGCCCTAAAGTATCAGATAATTCGAACAACACAAGTCTTATCATTGCCGATGACCAAGAAGGCAACAATATGATTGCTGTTCAACTCCCATCAGGAGCAATCCGCGACTCACTCAATATTGTTGACAATCCAACTCATATTGGACGACAAATAAAGATATACGGTTCACTTGAAAAATACTTTGGAGCATCTGGTGTTAAGAGCGTTAGCGAATATGAGTTTATCGACAATCCGCAAACAGGCATTGAACTAATAAACGATGATGTCAACGCCCGACCAATCAAAGAATTGCGCAATGGTAAAATAATCATTATCCGCAACGGACATGAATATAACACAGCCGGACAACTAATCAAATAAAACATATCTACATTAAAACATGAAAGAATGAGTATTGCATGTCAATACTCATTCTTTTTAATTTCAGTCCGAATATTATTGATTTCGGCACTTTCGTTTCGTCCAAATTCTGCCAACGCACACCAAACGAGTTGTTTTTATCTCTCTTGCTGACAGCTAAACGCTTGCTCATATTATTAAGCCACAACGAGAATGGTTTGATAAGGTTATTAGTAACCCTCTTTTGTTGCATTCCTGCCATGCCACGTGTCTGATAGATAAATTTCGTTATGTCGGAGTTGTTCACACCGCCCATGTCGGCTATGAACTTTTGGAACCATTGTGTTAGGCAAATGAGCAAAGGGAACTTGTTTACTTTGCCATGCCGAAACCAATGGTCTGTCTTGCTAAAGACGAACCATTGTGTTAGGCAAATGAGCAAAGGAAACTTGTTTATTTCTTGCCTGCCATACCGCTCTTTCTTTTGCCTCTTTTGTTTTTCTTCTTGCTCTTTTTCTTCCTGCTCATCGGCTAATGACTTACCGACAAGTTCACCCGAAAATAATCAGGTTGATAAGGGGAGAGATTGAAAATTCTGTTTCTATTAACATTGAACGGCTAACGCCGTATGCGCCGATAATAATTACCATCAATACACTTGAGAAACTAATGTAAGCATAATTAAACAGATTTAACAGAATTACACAGATTCGCCAGCAAGTAAAATCTGTTAATTCTGTTTTTTTCTGTTAATTCTGCGAGCCATACATTATTAGCCAACACACATACAAAATTTGAATAAATTGATATTATTGATTACATTGTCAATAAATTGATTTCATTGGTATTATTGATTACATTGTCAAGACATTGATTTCATTGATATTATTGATTACATTGTCAAGACATTGATTTCATTGATATTATTGATTACATTGTCAAGACATTGATTTCATTGATATTATTGATGATATTGTCAAGACATTGATTTTGAGAGCCCCAAAAACACAAAAAAAAGCGACAAAATCGAAAATTTATCGCTAGTAATTTATTTATTTTCAATCTTGTGGGCGTTGACGGAGTCGAACCGCCGACCCTCTGCTTGTAAGGCAGATGCTCTAAACCAACTGAGCTAAACGCCCTTAAAACTCAAACTCAAGATTTATGTAACCTCTGTTACTCTTTTCATTCAAGTGCTGTCCTTATCGAAAAGCGGTGCAAAATTACTGCTTTTTTTAATACCAACCAAATATTTTACACTTTTTTTCAATATTTTTTTCATTTATTTTTACCCAATATCTATAATATACTATTTTTCAACAATTTACACATTAAGCATAATTCAATATTTTTTTACGATTTTTTGGTTATTATATATAAAATTACTAATTTTGCATACCTAAATAGTGTCTAAATAGTATAAATCATTATGATTACTTTTTGTATATCTATCGTTTTACTTATCGTTGGCTATATATTTTATAGCAAACTGGTTGAAAAAGTGTTTGGTATTGATACCAATCGCGAAACTCCGGCAATCACACATGCCGATGGTGTTGACTATGTTGCAATGCCGGGGTGGAAAATTTTCCTTGTTCAGTTTCTTAATATTGCTGGTTTAGGACCTATCTTTGGAGCGATAATGGGCATCATGTATGGTTCAAGTGCCTTTTTGTGGATTGTGTTCGGAACTATATTTGCCGGTGGTGTACATGATTACTTGTCTGGCATGATGTCGGTCAGGCATGATGGCGAAAGCCTACCCAACCTTGTCGGATATCAACTTGGCAGCGGCATGAAGATTTTTATGAACCTATTGTCTATTGTTCTTTTGGTCTTGCTCACCACTAATTTTATGACCGGTCCGGCAAGTCTGCTACATGGATTAGTTGATAAGATAAGCGTACAGACATGGTTGTTTATCATTTTCGGTTATTATATGCTCGCAACTTTGCTACCTGTTGACAAACTGATAGGTAATATATATCCTATTTTTGGTTTTTGCTTGTTGTTTATGGCTGTTGGTATAATGGTTGCTATGTTTATCAACAATGCCAACATACCGGAAGTCTTTGATGGTATGCAGAATTGCCAACCCAATCCTGATAAATATCCTATATTCCCGATGATGTTTGTGTCCATTGCATGCGGTGCGATTAGCGGTTTTCATGCAACTCAATCACCAATTATGTCGCGTTGCCTGACCAATGAGCGTCAAGGACGCCATATATTTTATGGTGCGATGGTAGCAGAAGGCATAGTGGCATTGATATGGGCTGCCGCAGCCGGCAGTTTCTGGGGAAGTATTGATGGACTGAATAATTTTGTTGCAGAAGCCAAGGCTGCAGGGAGCAATCCGCAGTCGCTTATAGTCAACGAGATATCTGTTGGTTGGCTTGGCACATTAGGCGGCATTTTAGCACTCATCGGTGTTGTAGCAGCACCTATCACTTCCGGTGATACAGCACTGCGTTCAGCACGCCTTATCGTGGCTGAGTTTACTCATTTGGAACAAAAAACAATCTGGAAACGACTTATTATTTCCATACCTCTATTCGCCTGTGTCTATCTTTTCAGCCTTATTGATTTCGATATCGTATGGCGTTATTTCAGTTGGACCAACCAGACACTTGCGATGTTCACTCTTTGGACTGCCACTGTATTTTTATACAAAAACGGGTTTAATAAAGAATCGGCATTGCAACGCTACGGTTTCTTGATGACACTGTTGCCTGCCATCTTTATGACCATGGTATGCGTAAGTTATATCCTCATCGCTCCTGAAGGATTCCAACTCGCTCCTGCCAATCATTGGATTGGCTATACGATAGCAGGAGTTGTTTCACTAACAGCAGTTTGCGGATTTGCATGGTGGACAAAAAAATATGCTAATGAAAAGTAGAAAAATTTTGGCATATTAAATTTTATTAGTATTTTTGCGTTTGTATATTAAAATTTGATTAAAATGGCAAATCAAACAATTCAGCCTTACACGAACAACAAACCCTATTTGATTTTCTACAATCAGATGCCATTTAATGATTATAGGAACTTCAACAAACTAACAACATTATGAAAAAAAATTTATTTATCATTTCGCTTTTTGCTGCATGCATGATTTCATTCGTTGCTTGCAACAAGAAAGATGATGTCAAAGTTGACAACATGACCCCGCAGACTGAGACTCCGAAAGAAATTCTGACTGCCGACGATCAGAAATCTTATTTGGAAAAGGTTGCAACCGAATTTATGGGCTACTTCAATACTGCAGACCAGAAGGACGCCGCAGAAAAGGTTGACGCTTTAATCTACAAATTTGAAGAGTACAATTGGGAAACTTTTGAAGATGTATATGAAACTCGTATAGAAACGGAACGCGCAAAAATTAGACCTTATTTAGCAATGGTTTCAAAACTTGCCCAAGCCCAACCTGATGAGTCATATATCTACTCTGCTTCCCAATTTACGGGAGTATTCAGAGCCAACGATAAAACACGTACATGGGAATATGTGAAGGACAGCAAAAACTCGCTCGAACTTATTTTCAACGACTTAGACGGAAATTCATGCAATGCTGTTGTTTCATTTAGCGGCAAAGAGACTCAAGTATCATGGCTTAATACGTATCACGACTATTCCTACAATGAACAAACAGGGAGTTATGATATAGAAGAAACATATACCTATGAATCAGGCATAAAGGTTCCAAGCAAAGCAACATTCAGTTTTAAAGTAGGCAGTAATGAAATTGCTTCGTTTACGCTTGAGAACGAGATCAACACCGAAAAAGAAGTCAACATCGACTTATCAGTTAAGATTGCAAACTTAGCATTTGTTATTCAAGAGCGCACATCTCTGACCAAAGCCAATTATGCTGCCTCAATGAAATATGGCGATAAGACCCTTCTCACCATAACAGCCAAAGCCGACGACTATAACGTAATAGGATTTGAAAGCAGTAGTGATATAGAAGAATGGGCTGAAGGTTATGAAGAGAAATATGATGATTTGTTCAGAAGCAGTAAAGGTGGAGCCACAGCAGAAATCAATGTTCTTGGAGCAGTGCAAATCGTAGGCAATCTGAAATCAATCGCAACAGCTTATAGCGCATATATGAATTTCTCACAAAGAGAAAATGTTGATGAAAGGGATTTCGTAAAATGGTTCAATCAATATGTTCCTATCCAAGTGTACTATGGAACAAATGAAGTACAAGCCAATGTCATTTTAGCAACGGTACCATACGAAACATCCTATGGAGATACACGCTACGATGTAGATGTTGCCCTTTATTTCCCGAAGGACAAAACGACTTATGATATTGAGGACTACTTCACAGAAAGAAGTTTCGGCAGAGTAATCGACATGGCAGAAGCACTTGTCAACAGATACTTAAGTCTGCTTAAATACAATGAAGTTGAACCTATTGAATTCTAATTTGTTCAGAATAATTCTTGGCACTTGCCTTTGCTTGACAGAGGCAAGTGTCTTTTTATGTGCACAAAATATTGACGATGTTGACACTATAACTATTACGAAAACGATAGATGAAGTGTCAGTAGTAAGCAAACGTTCAACTTCATTGGTCAACATACAGGGTACGACTCTTAATGTCGATATGGAGAGTCTGAAAGACATGCCCAAACTATTAGGTACATCCGACCCTTTGCGCTATTTAGAGTCATTGCCTAATGTGCTGACCAATAACGAAACAACTACAGGTATTCACCTTCAGGGATGCGATGACTATCAAACAATAGTTCGCGCCGACAATGCCCCTATTTACTACCCTAACCACCTGTTAGGACTATTTTCCACTATGATAGCCAGCCACTACCAAACCATGATAGTAGAGCAAGCGGCGCATAGTGCATCTGCCCCTAACCGCATCGGCGGATTAGTGGACTTCAAATCTTATAACACTATACCTGAAAAATGGAACATACAAGGTAATGTCGGACTGTTAAGTTCTGATATTTCCGCCGCACTGCCTATGGGCAAGAAAAACGCATTATGGCTCTCGGCTCGTGCTTCATATCTTAATCTATACTCCAAACTTATATCTACTGATGACTTCAAACTGCGATATGGTTTTTATGACGCTAATCTGACTTACCTCTCGACACCTAACGATAATGATAAAATCAAAGTATCAGCATTTTTCGGGCACGACAATCCAAAAATTATTGTCGGCAGTACTAATATCAACATTCCATGGAACAATTTGTCAGGCTCAATAGATTGGACTCATGACTTTGAAACATCACAACTGCAAACAACAGCATGGTTTGGAGGTTATAGTAATCATATTGATATTCAATATGATGCCACTAATGCTAAAAACGAAAAATCATATATCAAAAGCAAGGCATCTATAGGAGAGATTGGTTTTCAGAGCAACTACAAGCACCATTTCAACGAATTTATATCGTTGAACATATCAGCCACCTATATTTATCACCAATGCCAAACACCTCTTATCGAGATTGAAAATACAGCCATCAATTATCAAGCAAAACAACAGGACAAAAGTCAAGCACATGAATTATCACTGAGTGCCGATTGGGAACAGCATATTACAGAACAATGGTCATACACAATAGGACTGAAAGCCAACGGATATAAATACCATGATTGGCTCAACGGCTCTTTAGACCCACGAGCATCGTTACAATACCAAATCAATGATAATCATGCTATAAAACTGCATTATGGACTATATCATCAATACTTGCATAAAATAGCCCTTATCAATGGCGGACTACCAACCGACTTTTTTGTTCTCGCCAATAAAGAAGCATTACCTGAATGGGAACACTGCACCGAATTGAGTTATTCAGCCTCGCTACTGAATGGGAAATATTCGCTCGCAGCCCAAACCTATTTTCGGCAGATGTACAATGTGATTGAATCCCAAAGCGATATATTGCGCTTGTATCGTTCGGGATTAGATTTCAATCAAGATGTCATACGAGGTGATGGACGCAACTATGGATTAGGACTGATGTTTAGCAAAAACAGAGGCTATGTGACAGGTTATATATCTTATTCATTAGGTTGGGCACGACGCCGCTTCCCTACTCTTGAAGGATTAGATGGATATATATATGCCGCTAATCATGAACGCCGCCACGACCTATCTGTCGTTGTTAATTCTAAAATCGACAAGCGATGGAGCGTTGGCGCAATGTTCGTCTTAGCTTCAGGGTTGCCATACACCAAAGTGGAAGAGTTATATATTCTCAATGGTCAGATTATTTCCAAATACGGGCGCCATAATGCAGCCAATCTAAAACCTTATCACAGATTAGACTTGTCAGTTAACTGCATTGTTTACAACAAAGACGAACGCGAACTGACACTTAACTTATCGCTATATAATGTCTATGCACATAAAAATCAGCAATTTGCAGTGTTTAATTCACAATTAGGTATGATTGAGGGAACAGGTATGATTACAATTATTCCATCTATCAGTTTGTATTTCAAATTCTAAACGATGAAACGTATTCTGATTTACATAATATTTACAAGTCTGCTCATATCATGTACACATCAGGATGTTGAGCAATCAAATCTTATAGTTGAGGGTTGGATTGAAGCGGACAGACATCCTGTCGTGATGTTACATAAGAGTTATATAGCCGACACTGCCAAACATACCTCAACAATTGAGCAAACACTACGTGAACACATAGTTAATTGGGGGAAAGTAACTATTTCAGATGGCGAAAATGAGGTCGTAATGATAGGCAGACTTGACACTCTCTATATGCCTCCTTATTACTATACAACCGCAGATATGAAAGGCGAAGTAGGAAAGACATATACTATCACAGCCGAATATGAAGGGCAAATAGTCAGTGGCACCACAACTATACCCCAACCTGCAGATTTCAGCGAGATACATGTCAATCAGACAACTGATAGCACCGTAAGAATATCTGCTAAGATTATCGACACCACTGAAATTGGTCAACGAAAATACGCCCTGTTTTCACGACGTATAAGTGAAAAACAATTTTTGCTAAATATGTTAGGAGTGTTTACAAAAACAAGCACTTCCGATACTATAGAAGTGCTTGTTAATGCTCCAACGTCATCCATACTATCGCAATCAAAATCAGTAAACCTTGATTACAACAAAGGAGATACTATACTATTGCGTTTGAGTACTATGGATGATACATCATATAAATTTTGGTCAGCCTTTTCATCTATATCAGTTGCATCTGGCGTGTTTTTCTACCCCGTTTATACCAATTTCCCTTCTAACATGTCTAACGACCGCGGCTACTTTTGCGGCTACGGTAGCACAACGCATATTCTGATATTAGACCGCGACAGCGTCTATCACTATTAAATTTGACTTTCGAGATTTCAAGATTTCGAAATATCGAAATTCAATTTCGCTTAATATTGCGCTGTATCATAAACTTGATCAGCGATTTCTGGCGATGCAAGTTTTTCGATTAAGGCAAAAGCAAAATCTGTTGAGAGTCCGGGACCTTTAGCGGTAATAATATTTTTTGATTCTACTACTAATCCACCGAGATAACTCTCACCGAGATGAGATTCAAATCCGGGATAACAAGTGGCTTGTTTGCCTTGCAAAATACCCAAATCACCTAAAATAGATGGTGCCATACATATAGCGGCAATGAGTTTGTCTTGTGCATTATGCCTCAACAGCAAATCGCAAAGACCTTCATGCTCTCCCATGTGGTGCTGACCGCCGGGCAAGATAAGCATTTGTGCATCACTGAATTTAAGATCGTCAAACAAACGATCAGCAACAACAGGCACTGCATGCGCACCAACAACTTGCAGTGTTGGAGCAACAGAAACAGTCGTTAGTTCAATACCTGCTCGACGCAACAAATCGATAGTGGTAATAGCCTCTATCTCTTCAAAACCATTGTCTAAAAAAATGTAGTTCATATATATAGTAGAAAGTAGAAAGTCGTTAGTAGAAAGTCGTTAGTAGAAAGTAATTAGTAGTTAGTAGAAAGTAGAAAGACGAATTAGGCTTGTGATGAAAGACATCTAACAGCGAAGCGGTCTAACATCTAATTCACTTTAAAATTATACGTTATTGTGCCTTCAACTTCGTCAACACCTTCAGTAAATTGCGCTTGTTTGACAGCATTAAGGCATGCATTCTGAACAGCCTTCTCTGAAATAGTTGTACCGGTAGCAATACGCGGATTAAGCACACGTCCATTGGCATCAATACGGAACGAAACGACTACTTTGCCTTCAGGAAAGTCTGTAATCGTAGGTTTAGGAATACTGCCCTTTAATGTACGCCCTCTTGCACTCCATCCATTACCACCTGATATACCATTTTTCAGAGGGTTATCTCCTCCACCCGACCCGGATGTCGTCTTGCCTCCAGTTCCACCACTTCCATTACCTTTAAATGCACCACCCATCAAGGCATTAGCCTTATCTGCTGCAGCTTTCTCGGCAGCGGCACGCTCTGCGGCAGCACGTTCAGCAGCGGCTTTCTCAGCAGCAGCCTTTTCAGCAGCAGCACGTTCAGCGGCTTTACGTTCGGCTTCAATACGCTCTTGCTCTTTACGCTTGCGCTCCTCTTCTTCTTTTTGCTTTTGCATTGCTAACATCTTTTCGTCATCCTGCGTCAACACCGGATCTGCAGCAGGTTCTGCCTGAGCAGGAGGTGCAGGCGGTGCAGGATCGACAGGTGCTGGAAGAGGATTGGTTTCAGGCGAAGGAGCAGGCTTGCTAAAACCACCCGCATCTTCTATTATATCGGCAAACTCAATCTCTACAATATCCTCCTCCGGTTTCTCTAACGGATCAATATAGATAAACCATAGCAACAAAAAGAGCAATATCATAAAAATGATGGTGCCTATGATTCCATATTTCTGAGATTTTCTCACTTTTTCTTATTACTCTTGGTTGCTATAACTAATTTATATTTATGCCGACTTGCAATATCAAGTACAGTAACCATTTCTTCGATTGGTCGTTCTTTGTCGGCATGCAAAGCGATATAAGCCGTTGAGTCATTCGACAACACATTTACAAGATGGTCTTCAAGTTCTTCAACAGGCACTCTCACAGGACGTTTCCTGCCAAAAGCAACACTATAATTGCCGGCATTGTCAATGCTCACCTTGGCTACAACCTGCTTGGTGTTTTGCTTTGCGCTACTCTGAGGGAGATTTATTTTCAAGTCATTGGGCGACGACATTGTACTTGCCATCACAAAAAAAAGCAACAGCAAGAACACCAAGTCAGTCATTGATGACATATTAAATCCCGCCTCAACTTTATTTCTTCTTTTTAACATAATTCAAAATAAGTCACTTAAGCAGGTTCGTTAAGCAAATCAAGGAATTCCATTGTGTATGATTCTATTTGACGAACAACAGAATCAACACGTGCAACTAAATAGTTGTAAGCAAAATAGGCAAGAATACCGACAATCAGACCACCGATAGTAGTAACCATGGCTTGATACATACCAGATGACAAAACGTCCATATTGATACCGCCATCGCCCATTTGAGACATGCCATAGAATGTATTGACCATACCTATTACTGTTCCCAAGAAACCAAGCATAGGTGCGCCTGACGATATAGACGCCATGATAACAAGGCTTTTCTCCAATTTAGCAACCTCCAAATTTCCAACGTTTTCAACTGCTACAAGCACATCACTCATAGGGCGACCTATACGTGTCAAACCTTTACCGACCATACGGGCAGTAGGTGTATCTTGAGAATTACATAAGTTGAGAGCCGAATCAATCTTGCCTTCATGCACATAATCTTTGATACGATCCATGAATGAAGCGTCTTCTTTAGATGCCTTATTGATAGTCAAGAGTCGTTCGATAAAAATATATACGGCAAAGGCAAGCATCAATGCAAGGATTACCATTATCCAACCACCATAGGTTGCCATTGTCCATAAATTCATTGGAGCCGCCTCGGCAGTTTGTTCGGCAGCCTGCGCTAATGTGTCAACTTGAAGTAAAATCATAATTATTTAAAGTTATAAAAATTTATTTCAGACATTCTTTGTATTGCCTAATCGTTTGTTCTATACCAAGATAGAGAGCATCGCTTATAAGGGCATGACCTATCGAAACTTCGTCAAGCCATGGAATCTGTTGAGCAAAATACGTCAAGTTTTGCAGATTTAAATCGTGTCCGGCATTAAGTCCTAATCCTATCTCTTTAGCTTTTCTTGCTGCAACAAGATAATCGCCTATTGCCTTCTGTTTATCATGTTCATACATTGAAGCATACGGTTCAGTGTATAACTCTACTCTATCCGCTCCAACGGCTTTTGCCTGTTCCACAACGGCAACATCTGGCATCACAAATATCGACACTCGCACTCCATGCGCTTGAAAAGTGTCGACCAATGATTTCAAAAAGTCGAAATGCTTAACCACATCCCAACCTTCGTGAGAGGTCAAGTCTTGCGGACTATCGGGAACAAGAGTAACTTGCGCCGGTCGCACTTGGCATACTAATTCTACAAACCGATCTGACGGATAACCTTCAATATTAAGTTCGGTAGTTACAACTTGCTTTAAATCATAGACATCTTGATATTTGATATGTCGCTCGTCAGGACGAGGGTGAACAGTTATACCCTGTGCTCCAAAGCGTTCACAATCAACAGCAAAACGAACTACATCAGGCACATTACCTCCACGCGCATTGCGTAAAGTAGCCACTTTGTTAATATTTACACTTAATATTGCCAAGACAACAAAATTATTAGTCGCAAAATTACTACTTTTTGCACATTAAAACAAATTATTGGCATTTTTTTTGTAATTTTGCAGTCAAATTATCAAATATATGGATTCACTACGCATTACTGAACGTTTAGAACATAAGGGTGTGAAGGCTACAGCCAATAGGATTTTGGTATATAAGTCTCTGCAAAATAATCATCCATTGAGTTTGGCTGACATTGAAAGCATGCTTATTACTATGGATAAATCAAGTATTTTCCGCGTTTTAACACTATTTGTAGAACACGATGTCGTCCATTCATTTAGCGATGGACGCGGTGTCGTACATTATGAATTATGCACCGATGATGAGCATTGCCACCACGACAACGACCATGTGCATTTCTATTGCGAAAATTGCCAACAGACTTATTGCCTTGAAGATATACATGTTCCGAGTATTCAACTTCCTGAAGGATTTATCACCAACGAAATATCTGTCATAGTGAAAGGCAAATGCCCACATTGCTTACACTAATTTCTACCACATATATACAAAAAAACGGGAACCATGATGATTCCCGTTTTTTTTGTATATTAGCCTATTATTAACCAAGCATATTGAGCAGGAATCCAGCTGCGACAGCCGATCCGATAACACCTGCCACATTTGGTCCCATGGCGTGCATTAAAAGGAAGTTGCCGGGGTTCTCTTCCTGACCTACTGTTTGCGATACGCGCGCTGCCATAGGAACAGCCGACACGCCGGCAGAACCGATAAGAGGATTGATTTTCTCTTTCAAGAAGAGATTCATAAATTTAGCAATCAATACGCCCATACCGGAACCAAATGAGAACGCTAAAATACCAAGGAATAATATTCCCAACGTTTTAGGTGTCAAGAATGTTGTTGCAGTAGCAGTAGCACCAACAGTAATACCTAAGAATATAGTAACTATATTCATAAGTTCATTCTGTACGGTCTTGTTCAAACGTTCTGTTACTCCGCACTCTTTCAGCAAGTTACCGAACATCAAGCAACCGATAAGCGGAGCGGCTGACGGCAATATAAGTGCTACGATAATAGTTACAACAACAGGGAAAATAATCTTCTCACGTTTTGTAACACTGCGCAGTTGTTTCATCTGTATTGCACGCTCTTTTTTAGTTGTAAGCGCACGCATAATAGGAGGTTGGATAACCGGAACGAGTGCCATATATGAATATGCTGCCACAGCAATAGGACCGAGCAGTTCGGGTGCCAAACGTGATGTTAAGAATATCGAAGTAGGACCATCAGCACCACCAATAATACCTATACTTGCAGCCTCGTTAGGAGCGAAGCCCATGGCAACGGCACCGAAATAAGTTGCGAATATGCCGAATTGGGCTGCTGCACCAAGAATAAGACTCTTCGGATTAGCAATCAGCGGACCAAAATCGGTCATCGCACCTACACCTATAAAGATAAGGCAAGGATAAATGCCAAGTTTAACACCGAGATAGAGCCAGTCCAAAAGACCTGCTGTTACTGAAGGATCAGCACCTTTAAGCAAGTCCCAATGTACATGTCCGCCTGCAAATATCGCTTCATGGAACATATTGGCTCCAGGCAGATTGGTTAGCAACATGCCGAAAGCGATAGGCAAGAGCAATAGAGGCTCAAATTTTTTACCGATAGCGAGGTAAAACAAGAAACATGCGATAAGAATCATGACGGCATAACGCCAGTCTTCACCGAACTGATATAGTCCGGTATCGTGCCAGAATTTAAGCATTGATTCACCCACATTCAGATCTGCATCTTTTTCGTCTGCAACAGGTTGCAGCAAAACGTCAGCATCTTCAACGACAGCAACTACACTATCTTCAACGACAGTATTTGCATTGCTATCTTCAACAATCACTGCAACGTCTGCTGAGTCATTGAGTTCAGATGATTCATTTTGTGCAACGAGCGGAAGGCAAATCAATAAGGCACTAACAAATATTGCAAATAGTCTTTTCATATTATTCCAAAACAACGAGGACATCGTCTTGCATAACGTTTTGTCCTTGATTAACAAGTATTTGTTTTACGACGCCATCACGATCGGCTTTGATAGCATTCTCCATTTTCATTGACTCGAGAATAACGAGGTCATCACCGCGTTTTACGCTCTGACCCTCTGATACAGGCACACGTACAACGCTACCTGGCAGGGGACTTTTAACTTTCAGTCCGCCAGCCACAGGAGCAGCAGCCGGTTTTGCTTCAGCCTTTGGTGCGGCAGGTTGTGGTTTGGGTGCAGGAGCAGGCTGAGGAGCAGCAGGGGCAGCAGTAGCGACACCTTCAAGTTCCAATAGTTTGTCGTCTTGCATAACATTGGCACCTTTGTCAACAAATATAGTCTTAACCACGCCATCTTGGTCAGCCTTAATCTGATTTTCCATTTTCATGGATTCCATAGTTAACAATGTATCACCGCGTTTTACTGACTGCCCCGGCGTAACAAGCACATTAACAATGCTTCCCGGCAGTGGTGATTTAACTATAATGGCCTTACCTGCAACTGAAGGTACTGCTTGAGGAGCAGCGGTTGCACTGCGACGGAATACAGGCATTGCAGGCTCTTTTTCTGTCTTCTCGATTTGCACATTGAACTTAGTGCCGTTCACAACAACCTCAGCTTGCTGCGATTCTAATTCTTCAACAGAAACTTCATATTTATGTCCGTCGATAATAAATTTAAATTCTTTCATTTTTTTGGGGGAGTAAAAAGTAGTTAGTAACAAGTAGAAAGACGGTTTAATTTCTACTTACTACTTGCGACTATTAAACTATCTATGTAAACTATTGATACCATACATTTTAGAGTTCCAAGGAGAATCTTTGCGCGTGATATGCGTAATATGTATTTCCATTGGTTCCTCATCATGTTGCTCTGCATAATAGAGGTGTAGAGCCATTGCTATTGCAGCAGTTGTATTGGCTGTAAGTTTGTGGTCATCAACTTCTTCATGATGAGTAACCACTCCATCTTCTGTCTTAACAGGTTGTGAGGCTTTTACTTTGGGTTGCATCAGCGCACCAAAACCCATAAGAATAAATATAAGCAGAATCAAGATTACGAACACGATACCAAAGCCTAATAGCGTAATTACCGTGGTATTAAACCAATTGATTGCTAAAACCATAACTTAAAATTTATTACAACGGAATATTACTATGTTTCTTGAGCGGATTGGTCAGACGTTTTGTCTGCAACATTTCAAATGCGCGAATAATACGAACGCGAGTGTTGCGAGGCTCAATAACGTCATCGATATATCCACGTGAAGCAGCCTGATAAGGAGATGCGAATTTGTCTTGATATTCGGCTTCCTTTTCGGCAATAAATTTCTTTTTCTCTTCAGGATCTTCGATGGCTTTTATAGCCTTTGCTTGCAATACACCTATAGCACCGCTTGCACCCATTACGGCAATTTCAGCATTAGGCCAAGCATAGCATAAGTCACCACGAAGTTGTTTGCAACTCATTACTATATGACTACCGCCGTATGATTTGCGAACAGTAACGGTTACCTTTGGAACAGTTGCTTCGCCGTATGCAAACATCAATTTTGCACCATGGTCGATAATACCGGCATACTCTTGACCTGTACCGCATAGGAATCCGGGAACATCGACAAGTGTGAGAATTTGAATATTGAAAGCATCGCAGAAACGAACAAAACGTGCAGCCTTACGAGAAGCATCGCAATCGAGCACACCGGCAAGCCAGTTAGGTTGGTTGGCTATAATACCTGTCGAGCGACCATTGAAGCGGGCAAAACCGCAAATGATATTCTTGGCATAATCTTTTTGAACTTCCATAAAATCGCCATTATCTACGATTGTGTAGATAATATCTTTCATATTATATGGTAAGTTTGAATTGCTTGGCACAAGTTCGTTAAGCGATTCTTCGATACGGTCGATTGGGTCAGTACATTCTACAACAGGAGCCTCCTCCATGTTGTTCTGTGGAATAAACGAGACAAGACGACGAACCTCGGCAAGTGCTTCTTCTTCGGTAGCGGCTGTGAAATGAGTAACACCTGATTTGGTAGCATGCACACGTGCACCACCAAGTTCTTCTACTGTAACGTCTTCACCTGTAACTGATTTAACAACTTTCGGACCGGTGATAAACATGTATGAGTTTTGTTCGGTCATCATGATAAAGTCAGTAAGAGCAGGACTATAAACAGCACCACCGGCGCAAGGACCAAAGATTACAGAAATTTGCGGTACTACACCTGAAGCAAGAATATTACGTTCAAATATCTCAGCGTAACCGGCAAGTGCGCATGCGCCTTCTTGAATACGAGCACCACCTGAATCATTAAGACCGATAATAGGTGCACCGAGTTTCATCGCCATATCCATGACTTTGCAAATCTTTTGTGCCATTGTTTCTGACAATGAGCCACCTATAACGGTTGCATCCTGCGCGAAAACAAATACTAATCGACCATCGATAGTACCACTACCAACGGCAACACCATCACCAAGGAATACTTTTTTCTCCATTCCGAAGTCAGTACAACGGTGAGTGAGAAACATATCTACTTCCTCAAAACTGCCTTCATCAAGCAGCATATTGATACGTTCACGTGCAGTCATCAAGCCTTTAGCATGATGTTTTTCTATAGCAGCAACACCGCCACCGAGATTTGCTTCAGCACGCTTATCAATAAGTTTTTTCAGTTTTTCTTTATTATCCATGATTATAATCACTAAAATCTATTCACTTTAAATAGTCTCATTTAGGTTGTTGGCAGAGTTCTGTCAAGACACCGCAAGTTGATTTCGGGTGCAAGAAAGCAATCATCAGATGCTCTGCACCTTTACGTGGTGCTTTGTCAATAAGTTGCCAGCCGCGCTCCTCGGCTTCTTTGAGTGCCTCTTCAACATTCTCTACATTAAATGCTACATGGTGAACACCACCACGACCACCATTTTTCTCAATAAACTTAGCGATTGTGCTATCAGGACTTGTAGGCTCAAGGAGTTCTATCTTAACTTCACCTACTTTGAAAAATGCTGTCTTAACCTTTTGGTCTTCAACAACTTCAATACTATAACATGGAGCACCTGTAAGGGCTTCAAAGAAAGGCATCGTAGCCTCCAAACTTGACACTGCAATGCCAAGATGTTCGATATGGGTTGGTTTCATTTTATAAATAAATTAGTTAAAATTAAATTTTCAAACTTGCAAAGTTACAACTTTTTATCCAAAGAGCAAATTTTTTTTTAAAATTCGGGATAATCGGAAAAATCAGAATACTCGGAAAATTCAGAACACTCGGAACACTCGGAATACTCGGATTATTTGCCTAAAAACTGAAAGTCAGACCGGCAGTGAATGTCAAATTTTTGCCTTGGTAATACACAGGACAAAATTGGTCTAAATAATAGGCTTTCAGCGCATCGCCTGTCAGCATATTCCCAACTGTAAGCAAGTTGCCATTTTCATCATATCCACGATTTTCACCGTCAATACCTTCTGATTCAGGAGCGTATGATTGGGCATTATTCCATTCTACATCAACGTGCGCAAAACAATTGTTAAATATCTCATATACTGCATTAAATGACACTGTACTATTATGATATATTTTTTCATTAAATGGTTTTTGGGAGAGAATAGTAGTTGGGTATCCTATTTTTTTTGCATTTTTTCCACGCAAATAGCAATAAGAGTTATATTTGGTATCGTCAGTATATGAAAGACGGAAGAACAATCCTCTGACTGGTTTATAATCTAAAGCGACAAATATATTCTGAGAGTTATCGCCCATATAATTACCT
>Ga0326513_10000741_pt1 | contig 27712 bp, 14 predicted proteins | sample 2_2465_0518_D_FD_203654 | JGI IMG/M metagenome (GOLD analysis project Ga0326513, IMG submission 203654) | Bovine rumen microbial communities from UC Davis, California, United States - 2_2465_0518 | ecosystem: Host-associated > Mammals > Digestive system > Stomach > Rumen | place: USA... | reverse complement strand
GAACTCATGGGACAAATCTATCATGCTCTGGATTATCTCTCCGAAGGCGGTCTCGTCAAAGCAGATGCCGCTGACCTGAATCAGGAATTGGCCGAAAAAGCCGCCGGAAATATTCTGCTTCTGTCAGATCTCAATGCACTGAATCAGGAACATCTTGCGCTTCTTGAAATGATCATGAATCAGCAGAATCTTGTTGTCATTCTTCGTGGAACTCCCGAAGAAGTACGGAATTTATTTCAAACTCTGCCGGAACTTCGTGTCAGATTCTCGCAGATCTGCTTATTTGCAGATTCGCAGAAAGAAAATGCTGTCGCTCAGACTTCCTCACGAAGACTGGAAATTTTTGATGTCTCTTCCCTCGCTGAACAGAAAGAGCAGCTGGAAGCCCTTCAGGAAGCCGAATTTCCCGCTCCCGAACGGCCTCTGCCTCAGAATCTGGATAAAAATCTGAAAACAGGGCAGATGCTCAGAGCCGGTGCAAGATTTGATCTGACGGCTTATCTAAATCAGGAAATCAGAGTCCGGCTCGTATGGCAGAAACTCCGTCTGCCAATGGAAATGGATGCCTATGTCTTTCTTCTGCATGATAACGAACTCACCGGCTGTGATGAAGATATGGTATTTTTCGGGAATCTGATCTCTAAAAACGGCGGTGCGGCCATCGTGGACGGTGCGGAATATCCTGAAACTGCATTCCGGCTGAACAGAGTCTATCAGGATATTCAGAAAATAGCTGTCTGCTTCTCGGCTTACGGCGATCGCCCTGATTTTGATTTCTCTCAGATTGAAAAGCCTGTTCTCCAGATTTTTCATGATCAGAAACAAATTGCTTATATGCCTCTGGAAAATCTCAGCAAAGAAAGAACGCTTGTTGCTGCTGAAATTTATCGCTATCAGAATACATGGAAATTCCGTGCCGTTTCGGCCGGATACCGTGACGGACTGGAACAGCTCTGTCAGAGATTCGGCATCGAAGTGGAATAAAAAATCTGAAATCAGAATCACATACATCTATAATTATAATTATAAAGCAAAGGCATGACATCCTCCCCCGCCTATAGAGGCGGGGGCTTCCTCCCACAAAAGCGGGCAGTCGGTTCCTGCTCGACAGTACCAGTGTACTGAGCATAAACAGGCTAACCCCGTGTGTCCCACGGTTCTTTATTTCAGGTTATGCAGTAACTAACCGCATTCCGGACAGTCCCATGCCCTGACAGACAAGTTTTTTGTGTCAGGATTCTTGTAACCACAGCAGGAACATATCTGAGAACTTGCAAAGAACCTGTCAATTTTTACAAGTCTTTTTCCTGATTCTTCCAGCTTGTAACGCAGAAATTCTGTGAACATGCCCCATCCGTTGTCACAGACAGATTTTCCGAAGTGCAGTGCCTGTGCCATTGCCTGCATATTCAGATTTTCAATGCAGATACAGTCCTGCGCATTGACTAACAGCCTTGACAGCTTGTGCAGGAAATCCCTTCTTTGATTTTCCACTTTTTCATGCAGTATGGCAACTCTGATACGCTGCTTTTCACGATTTTTTGAGCCTTTCTGCATCAGTGAAAGTTTTCTCTGTTCTTTTTTCAGTTTCTTTTCGGATTGTCTGTAATACCGGGGACAGGACGGTGCATTTCCATTGCTGTCCCTGTATAATTCATGCATGGAAAAATCAAGTCCCAGAAAATCATGCAGTTCCTGTTCCGGTACTTGGTTCTCGTACTCAAAAAGAATACTTGCATAGTATTTTCCGCTTGCGGACTGACTGACTGTCACTGATTTTAATTTCCAGTCATCAGGAATCTGTCTGTGCTGTTTCACTTTTACCATTCCTGTTTTTGGAAGTTTTAAAAAACCATTTTCCAATGTAATACTCTGGTAGTTACAATTTTTTTGACGAATACAATTTGTTGTATATGACTTTCTGCTGTTTCTTCTGGATTTAAACCTTGGAAATCCGCTGTTCGGACGAGCGAAAAAATTGTTGTAAGCATTCTGTAAATTCATCTGCGCATTGCAAAGTGCCATGCTGTCCACATCTTTCAGGAATGGAAATGCTTCTTTATATTGTGCCGGGGTATTGTTTAATTTTTTCTTTGTCTGCTGATAATAAGCAATTTTATCTTCCAGCATTTTATTATAGATGAATCCGACACATCCGAATGTCCTTGCAAACTGTATTTTTTGTTCTGGTGTCGGATATATCCGGAATTTACATGCTTTATTTGCCAATTTTCTCACCGCCTTTCAGAATATTTTCTTTATTATCTCATATTTTTCAGTATTTGTCAAGAGGGTAGGACGCAATTCCTCCCCCGCCTTCGCTTCGCTTAGAGGCGGGGGATTCCTTGCTAATTTGGTTGAAATCATACAGCTCTTTCTCAGAGCTGTATTTTTATTTACAATCAGTAATAATACTCTATAAATTGACAGCGTTTCATGCCTCTTTGTACAAATTCAACAATTTAAAAACAAAAAAATCTATCATAACAAAAAGAAAATATGAAATAAACCTATTGAATTTTCAGCCAATTTATGTTATAATATCATCATAGTTTCTCTGTGTTTATATTTATCACAAGAAACAATATTTTATATAGAAAGGAAGAATGAACATGACAAAAAAAACGTTTGGTCAGCGGTTTCTCAGCGGATTGACTTCAGTCATGATGTCGGTCATGAGTATTGCAGGTTCTGTCGGCTCTTCTGTTCCCATACGAGCGGCAGACGGCGACCCCAGTGCCGGTGCGCCGATCTTCTCGTTGGAACGAGAAGACCTTGTGCATGATGACTGGTATCATTACAGTGCCAATGCACTGTCTGCAAAAATCAAATTTGAAACCGCTTCAGGAATAGCTCTTGCAGATCAGAATGTTCCTAAAAATACCTACTATCTGCTGATAGAAGCAGAAGGACAAGTCCCTGAATATTGCAGCGAAATAGATGGTAAAGAGTATAATCTCACTTATCATCAGTTGCTTGCAATCAGTAATGACGGCACAGGAGAATGGAATTCAGATACATTTTCCGTACTCGCAGAAGAAGAATGGGCAAAATGGGGGCGCACTGTTTCTGATTTTGCGGATACAACAAGCGTCAAAGGCTATCTGCTCAAAAATAATGACCCCAGTGCAGAACTTACTGCTGAAGATGCTGTCAACAGAGAAAAATGTACGGCAGTCAGCGAAATCGAGGGCTTGCCTGTAAGTTTCAGCAAGCTGGACGGTACTGCAATTACTCTTTCTGCTTCCAGCGGCTATAAAGTAGAATTTAATGTCTATGATACTGATGCTGTACTGAATGGCAATGATGTAATCGGTACACGGTCTTATGTACAGAACGGCGAGGATGTTGTATATTATATTCTTGCTGAAATCAAAGACGGAAATACTGTAAAAGGCTGGGCAGTAAAAGAATTCCATCCCGATGAACCTAATTTCGATTGGGGCTGGGACAGCAGCAGAAATGCAGAAGGTTACAGAAGCTATCAGGGAATCATCGGCTTTGATAATTTCTATGCCTACGGCGAAGACGGTACTCAAACAACAGAAACTGTTGAGTATAAAAACGGCGATACTGTAAGCGTCCGTGCATATCATGCTGATGCACTGCCTGAAACTTATCAGGATGCTAAGGCCGGTACTGACCATATCCCGACATATACGTTCCTGAACAGCGTTTCGGACGGCAATAAGACAGTTCTGAATATCAAGAAAAATATTGTAGAATATACAGTAAAAGTTGACTACAATACTGCTGAAATCACAGAAGATGATTATCTGTATTTACTCGTCAGAGTTACTCACCAGTCTACAGCTGATACATTCTATGCAAAACAGCTGCTTTCTGAAAATAAGGGCGCAGATAATACAGAAGAAATCATCATTCAGACTGCTGATACTCAAAACTGGATGGGTTCTAATGGTTCAGCCAAACCGTCAGAACGTCTGACAGGCGGCGAAACTAAAAGAGAAGCCTTTTTAGTAAAAGCAAATAAAGAACTTAATGTCAATGGTTCTGATATTACTACAAACGGCGATGCCCGTGCAGAACTCGCAAACGGTGATGTGATCAAATCTTATCAGATTGTCTATATCGAAGATACAGATCCTCAGCAGATCGGCGAAAATATCACCAGTATTGAAGACCAGATCAAGCTGGTTCCTGTAGAAATGACAGGAAAGTATGATTTCAGAGATATTCTTGGTGATACTGTCAATTATGGTCTGGTTGCTGACCGCGTCAAGCTGGAAGGCCATACACAGACAAATATTGCTACAAATTACTATGATTACAATGGCAATATCAATATGGATATGTCCGGTGAATTCGGCGGTCATATTTACATTTCCCATTTTGTTACTTTCCCTGATGGGCAGACAACTGCTGACGGTCTGGAAGATAACGAAAACGGCATTCTGACACTCGGTTCAAGCCATGCACCTGAAGGCGTAGTCGTTCATGTAGAAGATGCAAACCGTGTTGTTCAGCATGCAGATTATGCTGTTATAATTGAAGAAGATGTCGCAGATATTGAAGATACTGTAAACGGTCTGATTGATACAACAAAACAGATGTCTGATGAACTTGCTAAATATTCTGCAACAATTTCTCCGTATCAGCTCGGTTCTAATTATTATATCGACACAACTGCATACCCCGAAGATGCAACAATCTATGTTGATGGCGACAAGCTGGCTTCCCTGATGAATTATTCTATAGACGGACATTTGAATCTTGAAATTCTGGAAGGTCAGACAATTGTTTTCAATTTCACAAAAACAGAAGAAGTGACAATCGGCAAATGGAACATTAATTTCCACTATGCTGACGGAACACTTGCTGAGGGTGAAAGTGTTACTGCCGGACAGGGCGAATATCCAAAAGGCAACTCATTATATAATGATCATCAGAAATTCTTGGACACTCTCACCAGACAAGTTGTGTGGAATCTGAATTCTGCTAAGAATGTAACCCTCAACGATACAGCAGGTATTTTCCTGAATCCGAATGAAGACTCCGTAACAAACCTTGCTACAACTTCTACTGGTTGGGTGCATACTGCCGGCTATTTTGCAAACGGCGGTGAATGGCATTTCGTTTACAGCGAAATGAGCGCAGAAAATTCTGTTAAAATCTCCAAACAGGATGTAAGCGGAAACGAAATTGCCGGTGCAACACTGACACTCACATGCCGTGACGGTGACGGCAAAGGTTTCGACATCAGTGCAGAACAGTTTACAGCTGGTAAAGATGCTGAACTGATCAGTGCTGAAAGCAACGTATTCAAATGGATTTCCGGTACTTCCGCTTCTTCTATTGCAGGTCTTCCTGATGATGGTTTTTATACACTGCATGAAGAGGCCGCTCCCTCTGGTTATCTTGTAACAACAGATATTGTTTTCAGAGTCCAAAACGGTGAAATCACAGAAGTGACAATCAATGATGTAGATGTCACAGAAAATTATAAAAACAATCAGATTATTATGACAGATGATACTGTTGATCTCACAATCAGCAAAAAGGCTGTCAGCGGCGAAGAAGAACTTCCCAATGCAATACTCACACTCTCTGCTGAAAGCGGACAGGATTTATCCAATATCACCGCAAAGCAGGGCGAAACTGATGTTACTGATAAACTGACTAAATCCGAAGACGGTAACTCTGTAACATTTACTTCCGGCGAAAATGAAACCATACTCAGTGCGCTTCCTGACGGAGTCTATAAACTGAAAGAAACCGGAAATAAATTTGCGGCCAATGGCAAAGTTTATCAGGTTATGAATTCTGAAATCACATTTGAAATCAAAGACGGCAGGATTATTGAAACTGATCTCAATAAAACTGTTAAAGATGATGCAACAGGCGGTTCTTATCAGATCACAGAAGCCAATAAGATTATCGTAAGTGATGCAGAATCAGATGAAAAAACAATCACAATCAGCAAACAGGATATTAATACTACTGAAGAGCTTTCCGGTGCAAAACTGACAATTACTGCCAAGGGCAATCAGAATTTATCCAATGTGACTGCTGAACGTGACGGACAGACTGTTGAACTGACAAGAAATGAAACAAATAGTATTTCATTCACATCCGGCGAAACAGTTACAATCCTGACCGGCATTCCGGCAGGCGAGTATGAACTCAAAGAAGAAACCGCTCCTGATGGCTATACAGTCGCTGAAGTGATCAGCTTCACAATCAGCCAAGACGGTACAGTTACCAGTACTACAGAAAATGCTGTAGATGGTACTACAGTCATCATGAAAGATGCTCCCTCTGAAATCGAAATCAGCAAAACTGATGTTGACGGCAAGGAACTGAAAGACGCTGAACTGACTCTGACTGGTACAGATAAGAACGGCAATCCTGTTATATTCAATAAAAATCAGTTTACTGCCGGAAATAAAGCACAGCTCCTGACAGGAACAGAAACTTCTGAAGAACTCAGATGGATCTCCGGCGAAGATGATGCAGAAGACAGCACAAAACTCGGCAGATCTGTTATCACAAATCTGAAAGACGGTACTTACACTCTGCATGAAGATACAGCTCCTGCCGGTTATCAGGTGACAAATGATATTACATTCGTGATCGAAAACGGCGAACTCACAGCCATCAACGGTCAGCCCGCTGAAAACAGCCGCGTACGGATGATTGATGAGAATGCAGGCAAAGTAAAAGTTTCCAAACTGGATCTGGGCGGAAATGAAGTGGCAGGCGCAGAAATCAAACTCACAGGACAGACTGCTGACGGCAATGCAATCAGCTTTGAAAATAATACTGTTCAGGTGGATGAAAATACATTCACAGGTACAGAAGATTCTCTGGTATGGATTTCCGGTAAAACTGCCGCTGAACTCACAGATCTGAAAGCTGGTTCTTATACTCTGGAAGAAAATGCCGCTCCGAATGGCTATCTGAAAACAACCGTTGTGAAATTCGATGTTACTGAAAAAGGCGAAATCACAAACGTACAGACAGACAGCAATAATTATTTTGATTCTGAAACAAATGAAATTACCCTCGTAGATGAAGCCTATGTTTCTATTTCTAAAAAAGCTCTCGTTGCTGATGGTGATGAACTGAAAGGCGCATCTATGACACTCACCGGCAAGGATACAGCCGGAAATGATATTGTATTCACACTCGATCAGTTCTCTAATCAGGATGCTGATGTTCAGGCAGAATTACAGGAAAATAATACTGTTCTTGCATGGGTATCTTCTGATAAGGCAAATTCTGATATTAAAAATCTCAAAGACGGTATTTATACGCTCAAAGAAGTCACTGCTCCTGAAAATTATCAGGTAGCAAACGAAATGACTTTCACAATCGAAAACGGCAGACTGACTAAAATCAATAATGCAGATGCAAAACAGGGTGATGTGATCACTATGATTGACTATGCTGTAGTTGATGTTACAGTCTCCAAAAAAGCAGTTACAGCAGACGGTGAGGAATTACAGAACGCTGTTCTGACTCTGACCAGCAAGGATGATACTGCTGATCTGAGCAATGTAAAAGTCGTTTACGGCGAAAATGCTTCCGAAAATACTGAAAAGAGCAGTGCGGGTACAATTGCATGGAATTCCGGTACAACTCCTACAGTCATCAAGGGCCTGTCTGACGGCAGTTATATCCTGCATGAAGATACCGCTCCGGCCGGATATACAGTTACAAATGATATTGAATTTACTATCGAAAAAGGCGAAATCACAAAAGTAACTGCAAACGGCGAAGATGTTACTGAATCTGTCAAGAATAATACTTTTGTTCTGATAGACGAAGAAGAAGAAAGCACTGTTGATATTACAGTCTCCAAGAAAGCAGTTACAGCAGACGGTGAGGAATTACAGAACGCTGTTCTGACTCTGACCAGCAAGGACGGTACTGCCGATCTGAGCAATGCAGAAGTCGTTTACGGCGAAAATGCTTCCGAAAATACTGAAAAGAGCAGTGCTGATACAATTGCATGGAATTCCGGTACAACTCCTACAGTCATCAAGGGCCTGTCTGACGGCAGTTATATCCTGCATGAAGATACTGCTCCGGCCGGATATACAGTTACAAATGATATTGAATTTACTATCGAAAAAGGCAAGATCACAAAAGTAACTGCAAACGGCGAAGATGTTACTGAATCTGTCAAGAATAATACTTTTGTTCTGATAGACGAAGAAGAAGAAATCAAAGAAGTCAAAGTTCTCAAAACCGATATGGGCGGTACGGAACTGGAAGGCGCAGAAATCACTTTCAGCAAACTCAATGTAACTGATAATAAGGCAGAACTCAATGCTGATGGTACTGTCAAGACAGAACTGACAGATCAGTGGATTTCCAGCTCTGAAAATCATGTAATCCAGCGTACTGTTAAAAATCAGGATAACACAGAAACTAAAACTTCTAAACTCGAAGACGGTTATTATGTCCTGCATGAAGTGGCCGCTCCTGATGGCTATACTGTAATTACAGATATTTATGTCAAGATCGAAAACGGCGAAACAGATGGTAATCTGTATACAGTAAGCAAAGACGGAACAATCACAAAATCAGAAGAAATTAATAAAAATGCTTCCGTAGATGCAGAAAATCAGATCATTCAGATCAAAGATGAAGCATCTGAAATCGAAATCAGCAAAACTGATGTCGACAGCAAGGAACTCAAAGACGCACAGCTCACATTAACTGGTAAAGATAAAGAAAATAACGCAATTACATTCAATATCAACCAGTTTACCGCCGGAAATAATGCCCAGCTCCTGACAGAAAAAGAAACTTCTACAGAACTGACATGGATCTCCGGTGAAGATGATGCAGAAGATAACACAAAACTCGGCAGATCTGTTATCAGAAATCTTAAAGACGGTACTTATACTCTGACTGAAGATGCCGCTCCTGCTGGTTATCAGATAACAAGTTCGATCGAATTTGTCATCGAAAACGGCAAGCTCACAACCATCAACGGTCAGCCTGCTGACAGCAGTCTCGTACAGATGATTGACTATAAAACAGGCTCTGTAAAGATTTCTAAAGAAGATCTCGGCGGAAAAGAAGTCTCCGGTGCAACAATCCAGCTGACAGGCAATACTAAGGCTGACGGAACTGGTGACAAAATCACATTCAATAAAGAAACTCTCGAAGGTGCTCAACAGCTGATCAGCGGTCAGGGCGATGCTCTTGTATGGAAATCCGGTACAACAGCTGTACAGCTTACTGATCTGACAGACGGTTTCTATACTCTGCATGAAGAAGCCGCTCCTAATGGCTTCCTGAAAACAAATGATATTACATTTGAGATCAAGAATGGTCAGATTGTTGAAAATTCCATCAATGTAAATGCCAATAACGGCGAAAACACAACTAATAACAAGCTCTCCGAAGATGGTACTCTCGTACTTGTAGACGAAATGATTACAGCTTCTATCAGCAAGGAAGGTATCGTCAAGGGTGCTGAACTCTCCGGTGCTGAACTGGTCGTAACTGCTAAGAGCGGTCAGGATTTATCCAATGTGACTGCAAAACGCGGCGGCGAAGACTTCACAGATCTGACAGTTTCCAAGACAGAAGTGAAATTCACTTCCGGCGAAGATGCTACTGTTCTGAGTCAGCTTCCGGCAGGCGATTATGAACTGACTGAAATTACTGCTCCTGATGGCTATACCATCGCTGAAACAATCAAGTTCACAATCAATGAAGATGGTACTGTCACAAGTACTAATGCAACAGGTTCTGCAATCACTATGAAAGATGCAGTCTCCAGTCTGGAAATCAGCAAGAAGGCAATCCGCGGTGAAGAAGAACTCGAAGGCGCAACTCTGAAACTGACTCTGATCAAGGCTGACGAAGAAGGAAAGACCCTGAAACAGACAAACGTATCTGAAAGCGAACTGAGCGATAATGATATGTCTGTAACATGGACATCCGGTAAAGAAGCTAAGACAATCAGCAATATTCCTGATGGTGAATACACACTGGAAGAAACCGGAAGTGAATTCACTGTATCCGGCAAGACTTATACTGTAGTAGATTCTGTTCTGAAATTCAGAATTGAAAACGGTGTTGTAACAGGCGTAACAAATCTCACTTCTGAAACAGATGAAACTGGTTTCTATACAGTAGATGAAGAAAATAACAAGATTACTGTCAGTGACGGTGAAAGAGAAGAAGAATCTGAATCTGAAACCGAAACTACTACAAGCACAGTAACTGAAACTACAACAACATCTACTACATCTGAAACTACTGCGACATCTGATACAACTGAAACTGAAACTACTACCACATCCACAACAACTGAAACTACTACCACATCCACAACAACTGAAACTACTACTACATCTACAACAACTGAAACTACTACAACTTCTACCACATCTACGACACCTGTAACAACTACAACCACAGCAACAACATCCACGACACCTGTAACAACTACAACCACAGCAACAACATCCACGACACCTGTAACAACTACAACCACAGCAACAACATCCACAACACCTGTAACAACCACAACTACAGCAACAACATCCACGACACCTGTAACAACCACAACTACAGCAACAACATCCACGACACCTGTAACAACTACAACCACAGCAACAACATCCACAACACCTGTAACAACCACAACTACAGCAACAACATCCACGACACCTGTAACAACCACAACTACAGCAACAACATCCACGACACCTGTAACAACCACAACTACAGCAACAACATCCACGACACCTGTAACAACTACAACCACAGCAACAACATCCACAACACCTGTAACAACTACAACCACAGCAACAACATCCACAACACCTGTAACAACCACAACTACAGCAACAACATCCACAACACCTGTAACAACCACAACTACAGCAACAACATCCACAACAACTGAAACAACAACCACATCTACAACGACAAGCACAACAACTGAAACAACAACCACATCTACAACGACAAGCACAACAGCAACAACTTCTACTACATCCGCAACAACCACAACTACAACAGCAACAACTTCTACCACATCCGCAACAACCACAACAACCACATCCACAAGCACTACTACTACCACGCTGTTTGAAGGTGTACAGAGCGAAAGAGAATCCAACTCCGAAACAGATGACTATTTCAACTACAGCGAGACAGAAGAAACAACAACTACTACAGATGATTCCTCTTGGATCACTGACAGCGAAACAGAAGAATCTACTGAAACAACAGATGATTCCTCTTGGATTACTGACAGCGAAACAGAAACTGAAGTCGTTTCTGAAGAAACAGAATCTGAAACAGAATCTGTAGATACTGGTATTGCAGTAGAATCTGAAACACAGACAGATGCTACTGAAACAGAAACAGAATCTGTAGATACTGGTATTGCAGTAGAATCTGAAACAGAAACAGAATCCGTAGATACTGGTATTGCAGTAGAATCTGAAACAGAAACAGAAGCTACAGAAACTGAAACTGAATCCGAATCTGAATCTGTATCTGAAAGCGAAACAGAATCTGAAACTGAGTCTGAAACAGAAACAGAAACAGAATCTGAAACTGAGTCTGAAACAGAAACAGAATCTGAATCTGAAAGCGAATCGGAAACTGAAACAGGAAGCAAGACTTCCAGTTCTTCTTCCAGCTCCAGCAGTTCCAGCAGCTCCAGAACAAACAGTTCCAGCAACAGTTCCAGAACAAGCAGCTCGACTTATAACAGAACTTCTTCAGGGACATCTTCTGCAAGCTCTACCACGAATAATACGACAAGTACCACATCCAGCCCGAAGACAGGTTCGGAAGGCATCGTGACGATACTCGGACTGCTTGCCGTTTCCGGGGTGGTATTAGCAATCACACGCAAAAAAGATGACTGATACAGGAATCTGAAAAAGAAGTGAAAAAATAAGAAGAACGGCATTTTAAATGCCGTTCTTTTTTTGATGATTGAAATAAAAATTAATTCACGATTGCCGGAGTCCAGTATTCCTGATGATACATATCTGTAAAACGATACATAATCCGGATTGCACCTGTTCCGACATCAGTATTGCTGATTTGAAGATTTTTGGAGACTGTTACGGTATCGCCGAGATAATAGCTGTTCTGATAACTGCCGTTATAGGAATAGTAATCGCAGAGAAAATCAAGTTTATCGCCGTTTTTGACTTCTGTGAGACTTTTGGGAACAGTATCAGTTTCGTTTGTGATATAATTTGTCGAAGCTCCTGCGATATAGCCGGAGGGAGTTTCGTTATCGAATACCAGAATTAGATTGACGCGTTCGCCGTTGAGCATTGCCGGAACATAGCCTGTGATTGTATAATCATCGCCGTTTTCGACAGTATCAGTATGATAATAGGCAACGGGCTGACCGTCAATAGAAAGCCATGTTCTGTCGGTATCGGCGACAAGATTTCCGTTTTCATCGAAGCTGTAGAGATTATCAAGACCAAGATCGACATAGCCCATACCGTCATCATAGAACATGTTCAGATCTACCTGATGAATCATAGACCATTGAGAATCGGGGAGAGTCATAGTATAATTTCCTGCATCATCCTGATTCCAGATCAGATTGGAAGCATCGAAATAATTCATAGAAATATAATTTGCGGCCTCTGAATCAGAAAGAGGATTTTCGCTCATGAAGCTGATATTATTTTCATCCAAGCCGTCAATGCTTCTGCCCGAACCGGACGGACTCGCAAGAAAACTGGTCAGCAGACTGCCGATCATATCCGCACCGCCGCTGGATAAGAACGAACTGCCCATATCAAGAAGCGAAGAGACAGGCGAACCTGTACCGCCGGCGGCAATCTGACCGCTGGTTTCGAGTTTGGCAAATTCACGGATGCAGTCGCCGTATTCGCTGTCCATGCCAATATCTGTATAAGTCGAGCAGGCCTGATCTACATAGGAAGTGCGCTTATAAGGGAAATAAATAGAAACACCGTAAGCATTGGACATGTTGGAAGAAGTCCGGTTATATTTGACAGCTTTTTTAATCGCATCGCTGAGATTTTTTCCCTCAGGAGTATTTAAATTCTGAGCGAAATGGACTAAATCAATCTGATCAATTTTAGAACTCTGAGCGAATTCTCTGGTTGTATATCTTGCCTGAGAAACGTCCTGATATTCCTGATTTTTGATTTTCATGCTGATGGATTTCGAGAAAGCTGTCAGATTCTCCGGAATGGTATTGGAAAATTCTGCAAGATCAATGACAGAGAGTGTTGTTTTCTGACCCTGACATTTTTCGGCACACTTGGAAACAAAATCATCTACAATCATTTTACCGATTTCGACAGTCGGCAGGGAAGTATTTTTTCCCAGAGTATTGAGCCAATTTGTATAATACCAGCCAATACCAGGTTCAGTTTCTTCGGAAGCGATCAGATAATCAGCATAGTCATCCAGCATAAGAGCAGTTTCGGCAGTTGCCATCAGACACGCATCAAAGCCGATGAAATCAAATTTGACTCCGCCGTTGCGCAGAGCCTGCTGAATGCCGGAAAGAGACATAGAACCGCTGGAGCGGTATTTTTCATCATAGCCGTATCCGCTGACAGAGCCGCCGCCATGATCCCAGAGAATCAGAGCACGGCGATTTGACGGGAAATTAGAATTGCAGTACTGAATAAAATAAGCAAGAGTATTCGGCTCGGTCATAGGCTTTGCACCGTTATCCATGACAAGCGGCTGAAGTCCGCCGTTGATGACCTGATAAATCTGATTTGTCGTACTGCTGATTTCTTTTGTTTTCCATCCGGTACAGCCGCCTGTATAGACAATGATTCTGACATTATCGCCATATTTGGCATTTGCCATTTCCTGCAAGTCCGAAGAAGCCATGCCGTATTTGGATTCCAGATCAGTACCGCACATGTAGATCATGAGAGTGACAGTGTCAGTATTATCGCCTTTGATAGAAGTATATTTTTCTCTTGAGCCTTCTGCAACAGAAGTATCAGCCGTTCCGCCGGAATTCGCAAAATAATTGCTTCCGGACGAGGCAGAAAGAAAATTCGCCGGAATTTGACTTCCGCCATTGCTGGTACTGGAAATGGTGGCAGTATTTTCTGTAGTACCGGAAGTCGGAGCAGGCTCTGTTGTTTCAGAGTCGAACCCTCCGCCGAATAATATGGCAATAATAATCGCAAGCAGAGTTGCTCCGCCTCCGGCCGCTTTTTTTCCGACTCCGCCGGATGGTTTGCCTTGTCCGCCTGCACCGACCTGCCCTGTATTGAGACCGTCACCGCGTTTATGAACACCGCTTCCGCCTGATGTGACATTCTTTTCACGGGAGCGGGGTTTCTTGCTTTGATTGTCCATGTTTCAAAACCTCCGTTGTAAATCTAGATAATTTTTTCTATTTTACAGTATACATGATTTTTCGGCAATTGTCAAGGTTTGGACAGAAAAACAGATGCGTTTTTAGCCTTTTGCATAGAAATTCAGTCAGGCAATTGACAAATCAAAGCCGATATGTTATAATAAAACCTGATGTTGATCAAAGCAAGAGAAAGATAAAAAGGAGACTTTGTCAGATGAAACAGATTGTATCGGAACGATGCAGGGAATGGATTGATTTTTTTAAATATTTTATGAAAAAATGCGGAATTCCGGAAATGTTCATGTGCCGTTTTGTCGGTGTATATTTCCTGATTTCCGGTGTTGTATTCCAGATGCGGAAAACAGCCGGTCTGAGTGCCATCAATGACTGGAAAGATTATGTCAGGGAATTCCCGTTATGGCATAGTGCCATGTGGCTTGTATTCGGCGTTTTAGTGCTGACAATCGCGTATTGTCTTGTGCCGCAGAAATGGAGAGTATTTGATCAGATTGTCCTGCTGATCGGTACACTGTTTTTTTCCTGTTCACTGCTGTGGAGAAATGAGAATTATTTTCTTGCTCTGGGACTGTGCGGAATTACAGTAGTATTTGTCGGACATCTGATGGGAAAAATTTCTGAAGAACAGGTTGAAACGCTTCCGGAAAAAGCAGGAATTGTAATAATCGCAGTCGTCTCCTGTGCAGTGATGATATTTATCAGCGTGACTTCAATCATGCATCATAAAGTTTTCGGAACATCCTGTTATGATTTCGGCATTTTTGCTCAGATGTTCTATTCGCTCAGGACAAATCTGACGGCAGTGACAACTTGTGAAAGAGATGCATTTTTATCGCATTTCAACGTTCATGCGTCTTTTATTTATTATCTGCTTGTGCCGATCGGATGGCTGATCAAAGACGAATGTGTGTTATTTGTCGTACAGGCAATTACAGTCATGGGCGGAATCATTCCGTTGTATCTGATCGCAAAACAGCATAATTACAAGGGCTTTGCAAGAGTGGCTCTGTGCCTGATGTATAGTTTCTGCTGTGAATTGATTCTGCCTTGTTATTATGATTTTCATGAGAATGCCTTTCTGCCTACGCTTCTGATGTGGCTGTTCTATGCGATTGATCAGAAAAAATTAATTCTCATGTATATCATGGCGGCTCTGGTCTGTATCGTCAAGGAAGATGCTCCGTTATATGTGATCTGTATCGGAATGTATTTCTTTTTTGATGAACAAAGCCGGAAAAAATGGCACGGAGCAATTATGACAGTCGCTTCCGGAATTTATTTTATTGCCATCAATCATTGGCTCGGCGAATATGGTGACGGCGAAATGATGGCTTCCAGCCGTTTCGGAAATCTGGTGCTCGAACAGGGCGACAGTCTGATGAGCATTGTCGGCAATGTACTGAAAAATCCGGGGTATTTTTTCAGTATGTTCGTGAAAGAGAGTACTGTACTGTTTCTGGTACAGATGTTTCTGCCTCTGCTGTTTCTGCCGTTCATGACAAATAAACTCCGGAGATTTCTGCTGATCATTCCGTTTGTGATTATGAATCTTGTTGTCAGTGTCAGCTATGCCTATGCGGCTAGTATCGCCTATCAGTATATTTTCGGCCCTGTCTGCCTGTTATTATATATGACTGTACTCAATGCGGATGATCTGGAAATCAGAAAACGGAACAGCTTTATTACAATTGCGGCTTGCATCAGTATCATTACGGCTGTATGCTATGCTTCCGGAAGACTCGGCTATGTGAAAAGCTATCAGGACAGAAAAGAATTTTTTCAGCATATGGAAACTTGTTTCGATACCGTTCCGGAAGATGGCAGAGTTATCGCAAACGGCTGGTTTCTGCCGCATCTTGCCGACAGACCGGAAATTTATCTGTTCGACAGAAATGATTTTGAAACTGATCCCAGTCTCATAAAAGAGGGAGAAGATAATTTTGAAGAAACTGTCACGGGACTGAAAGATATTTATAGATATGATTTCTATGTCATGAGTCACGGGGATGGAAATACTGCCCTTGCCATTCCGTATCTCGAAGAAGCTGGTTTTGTTCCGTATGCCAAAACAGAAGATTATGTGATTATTTATGTCAGTCAGAAATATCTGAACAGTCATGGTCTGAATTCGTTCAGCGTGATAGAAATATCTTGAAATAATACAGGAGAATATTTTGATATGAGAGATTTTTTAATCACCAGTGCTCCGGTCATGATCTGGGTACTGACAATTGCAGAAGCAGTAATATTTATTTTATTATTAAAAATTTATCAGGAAAAGAAAAATAAAATGCCGCTGTTCATGGCTCTGGTCTGTGCCGGATTGGTTTATGATGCGTTTGTGATCGCCATAGGCAGTCTGATTCCGGAAAGTGCTATGATGGGAATCAGCCGGATCAGATTTATCAGTCATGGTGTGCTTGTGCCTCTGAATCTGATCACAGTCGGCTATGCTATGAAATGGGATGGCATCAAGCTGAAAATTATGTACAGCATTGCTGGTATTGTCAGTCTGCTCGGCCTTGCCGCCGGTATCGCAAGAAAACTGGAAGTCGCAGAAATCGCCGGAATCATCCGCTGTAAATCTTCTGATCTTTCTCCGGCATGGGCTGAGGGCATCAACAGTCTGATTTCTTATGGAACAGTATTTCCATTGATTATTTTCGGCATTATCATCTGGATAAAACAGAAAACACCGTTTATATTTCTCTCCGGTCTGCTGATGTTCGTCTTTGCGGCATTAGGCCCTGCTACCGGAAATTTTGATCTGATTTTCTATATCAGCATGTTCGGAGAATTATTCATGGTTTTATTCTTTTGGCTTTACGCAAAAAAATATACAGAGCAGAAATCTTAAATATAGAAAGTTTTTCCAGTCAGGACTTTACAAAACAGAATTTTTGTTGTATAATAAATAAGGGAAATTTCCCGTAATATTTATTTTTATCAATCAGGAGGAATTTTATTATGATGACAATTACTTGTCTTGATCTCGAAGGCGTACTCGTACCGGAAATCTGGATTGCTTTCGCCGAAGCAAGCGGCATTCCGGAACTCAGAAAAACTACCCGTGATGAACCGGATTATAACAAGCTCATGAATTACAGACTTGCGATTCTGAAAGAACATGGCCTCGGTCTGAAAGAAATTCAGGAAACAATCGCTAAAATTGAACCTATGGACGGTGCTAAGGAATTTCTGGATGAACTGCGTTCTCTGTGTCAGGTAATTATTATCAGCGATACATTTACACAGTTTGCCGCTCCCTTAATGAAAAAACTCGGCTATCCTACAATTTTCTGCAATACACTCGAAGTCGCTGAAAACGGCGAAATTACAGGCTTTAGAATGAGATGCGAAAAATCCAAGCTCACAACAGTAAAAGCTCTCCAGTCCATCGGCTTTGAAACCATCGCAAGCGGCGACAGCTATAACGATTTAGGCATGATTCAGGCAAGCAAGGCAGGATTTTTATTTAAGAGTACCGAACAGATCAAGGCCGATCATCCGGAACTCCCTGCTTTTGAAACTTATGATGAATTGCTGAATGCCATCAAAGCGGCTCTGTAATTAAAATTCAGATTCAGAATCAGAAAGAGAATAACGGCATTGTATTTCTGTGCAGTGCCGTTTTTATTTTCAGAAAGGAAAGAACATGCTCAGAAAAATTTTTACATATGCTGAAAATACATATCAGTCCCAGCCGGAATATCTCTGGGAACGTACTCCCGATGCCGCTGTGCTCCGGAATTCCGAAAATCAGAAATGGTATGCCTTATTCATGAAAATCAGCCGTGATAAACTCGGACTGAAAGAAAAAGAATCTGTATGGATTCTGAATCTGAAATGCGATCCGTTATTTATCGGCTCGCTTCTGGAAATGGATGGCTATTATCCGGCCTATCATATGAATAAAAATCACTGGATTACAGTCCTGCTTGACGGAACTGTCAAAGAAGCACAGATTCTGGAGCTTCTGGATTTAAGTTATCATCTTACGGAAAAGAGGAAAAATCATGAATCAGCTTGAACAGGTAAAAAAACTGAATCATCTGCTTTTAGCAGAAATGCCGGAATATCGTTTGCAGGCAAACAGACTCAAAGCCGATGATTATAAAGAACAGAGAATGTTATTAAGAAGTCTGATGAATCTCCGGAATCCCATGCCGATTTCTCAGTATTTTTTAGATTTGCAGGATGAGTTTCTGCAATCAGAAGCACAGGAAAAAGGAATTGTTGATGTAAATCAGATTCCGGTCAGTCAGAAAGATGATCGGCTTTGTATATGGCAGGGCGATATTACCAGATTAAATGCTGATGCTGTTGTCAATGCGGCGAATTCAGCTCTGTTAGGCTGTTTTATTCCGTGTCATAAATGTATTGACAATGCGATTCATTCCGCAGCAGGCGTTCAGCTCCGTGATGTATGTTTCCAGATGATGCAGGAACAGGGGCACGAAGAAGCAACAGGTTCAGCAAAAATTACAAAAGGCTATAATCTTCCGGCGAAATATGTGATTCATACCGTAGGGCCGGTGATCTATGATGAAGTCACTGCCGAAGATAAAATTATGCTCGCTTCGTGTTATGCTTCCTGTTTGCAGGTTGCCGCTGAAAAAAATCTGGAAAGCATTGCATTCTGCTGTATCTCGACCGGAGAATTTCATTTTCCGAATGAGTTAGCTGCTGAAATCGCTGTCGATACCGTTCAGACTTATCTGAAACAGAATCTTGATACCAGTCTGAAAAAGATTATCTTCAATGTTTTCAAAGATATTGATAAGGAAATCTATGAAGAAATCCTGAAAGGCTGATATTTATGCTGTTTATACAAATTATTCATATTACTTATACAAAACAATCTCGTTCCGGAGAGAAAATGCATCAGATTAATCATATCCGGTTTGAGGAAATTCCTGTTCTGAAAAAAGAGCTGTCAGCCGGAGAAATCTGTATCTGTAATAACAGCAATACAAGAACTCCTGTGAATGTTTTTGACTATCAGGAAAATTTCAATGCCTCCGGAACACTGGGCAGAGCATTTGTTCATAAACAGGATGAAACTTATCAGATTTTCTATTCCGATCGTCCTGCTCTGCCGTTTGCGAAGCCTGTCTTCACACTCGAAAAAAATCAGTACGGCAGAATCATCTATCATGAACGATATGTGACTTATGACAGCGAATGGTATTATACTCGCACAGTTCTGAATTTTCTTCATGCAGAAAGTTCAGCATATAAAACAAAATTATTCTTCCGGAAAGAACCGGATTTCTTATTTCAGGATTTAAAATGGCTTCGCTACTGCGGAACGTATCATAAAAGGAGAATTATAAATGCACGGAAAAATTATCATCATCGAAGGTCTTGACGGATGCGGAAAATCGACTCAGGTTGATCTGCTCAAAAATCATTTCACAGGCGAAAATTACAGATTCCTGACATTTCCGGATTATCAGTCACTCGCCGGAGAAATTGTACTCGAATATCTGCATAAGAAAATTCCTGAAACAGATTCTGAAAGAAGTGCCTATTCTGCGAGCAGTTTCTATGCGATCGACAGATATATCAGCTATCGCAAAGACTGGATAGTCGATTATGCTCAGGGAAAACCGATCATCTCAGCGAGATATACGACTTCTAATGCCATCTATCAGATGACAAAGCTCCCTCGCGAAAAATGGGAAGATTATCGCAATTGGCTCTATGATTATGAATATCAGAAATTAGGCATTCCACAGCCGGATGAAGTCATTTTCTTGGATGTCCCTGTCGAAGTTTCACAAAAATTATTATCCGATCGCTATCAGGGCGAGGAATCGAAAAAAGATGCTCATGAATCAGATATTGAATATCTCAGACATTGTCATGATGCCGCTCTCTATGCCGGAACAGTCGGAAAACCTTGGAGATTTCTCCAGTGCTGTGAAGATTATCAGATGAAATCAATCGAACAGATTCAGAATGAATTGATTGCTCAGATCGAGGAGATTCTGAAATAAAGCCATAAAATGCCATAGATCACAGGCTGATGCAGAACATAAATTTCAAGAGCATGTCTGCCGATCAGATTCAAAATGCCGATGCCCTGCCATTTGATATTTAGAATTTTCTCTCCGGACTGCTGATAGATAAAAAATCCGGTCAGGAATAAGAACAGCCATGGAATCAGAGAAAAATAATCTGTCGAATAAAATTCGATCTGCGGAAAGCCGAAATATGCTGTGATATAATTCTGATAAAGAATCTCCGGAAGATGAAAAAATTCTTTCCGGAAGAATCCTAAAAATCCGCTGTTGATGTGCTTCGTAAAGGCGAATAAGAAAAAGCTGATCAGAATTCCGATCACAGACGGAATTTTTTGTAACAGCTTCCGGCATAATGTCATGATCAGCATACAAGAGCCGATCAGAGTCAGTACGCCGAATATAATTAAATCTTCCGGCATGAACAGAGCCGTAAAGAGCGTAATCCCCGCACCTAAGCCGAATACGGTCAGACCCCTCCGGAGCAGATGTCTGCTCATTCCGGAACAGAATCCGGATAATAAAATAAAACTCCAGCAGATACCTTGTTGCCATATGTAAGCCCCCTGACCGTGATACCAATTCCAGTTGATTCCGAAAATATAGACTAAATCCCAGATGGCATGAAATGCGGTCATATTCAAGACAGTCAGTCCTCGGATGCTGTCCAGTAAATGACATCTGTCAGAAGTCGGCTTGGATTGCAGAAAATTTTTAAAATTCATGGAATACGCTCCTTTCTGATTTTTATGATAGCATATCCTGAATTTTCTGTCAAGCGGAAATAATAAAACTGTTCTGAATCAGGATTTTTGTTTAATATGACTATAATTTTTAACTAAAATTTGTAATATTTTACAAATATGAAATAAATTCAAAAAAAGCCCTTGACATTCTGTATTTTTGTGCTATAATAGATATTGTTGAGGAGATGCACCTCAGAATACAGAAGCGACAGTTGTGGAATGTTGTTTCAGTGTTATGATTCCAAGATTAATATTTGTCAGTGTACGCCGTGATTACTTTAAGATTTTTCAGGATTTTCAATTTATTTTAAAGTGAATTCAGGGCTTCGTTTTTTCTCTTTATTCGGACAGGAGGCAAATATGAGTAAAATTTCTAAAGAAGTTTCCCGTATGCAGGAAGAAACTAAACTCAGACGAGATGAAACTGTCATCAATTTTATGGGTGGAGATTCCTATCGAATCAATCCGCTCGATACGCTTAAAATGATAGCCGCTTCTTCTATCTTCGGAGAGGCTTCTTATTACCGGAGTAATGTCCGTGACGGATGTTTCAAATTTAAAGAAGATTTCAGTGATATGTTTGCTAGAAAAATCTTCAGAATCTATGACGGAAAGTCTACGACTGAAATCTTTCAGGAAGCTATTGATCAGGCACTTTCCTATGATTTCAAAGGCACTCTAGAACTCGCCGCCGAACTTCGGGATACTTATAATATGCGGCTGAATCCTCAGGTGATTATGGTCAGAGCGGCCATACATCCGGACAGAATCGCTTTCACAAAAGAAAATCCGAACGAGTTTAACCGGATTAATCAGCTGGTTATGAAACGCGCTGATGAACCTGTCACACAGCTGACTTATTATCTGTATCTGTGTGAAGGCAAGAAAAATAAAATCCCTTCGCTTCTGAAAAGAAGTACTGCAAAAAAGCTCTCTTCTCTGTCAGCATATGCTGTCAATAAATATAAAAATGCTGAGATCGGCATGATCAATGCGGTTCGCATTACACATGCCAATAGTGAAGTCATTGATGAACTCATGAAAACAGGCTCTGTTACCGTCACCGAACAGGAACAGACATGGGAACAGAAACGCTCTGCCGGTATGGATTGGCGCGAAATCGTCAATACTACTGAGATGGGTCACATGGCTATGCTCCGGAATCTCCGGAATATCTTCACAGAAATTGCAGATCTTCAATTCTGTATGGGATTTCTGAACAAGCTCAAAGCCGGTGTGCTGACCGGAAAACAATTCCCGTTCCGGTACTATTCAGCATACAATGCAGTGAAAAAAGCTGAAAATCTGCATCACAGAAAAGAAATCTTGCAGGCTCTTGAAGAGTGTATGGAGATTTCCATACAGAATATGCCGAAGCTCAAAGGCCGGACAATGTGTCTGTCAGATAATTCCGGTTCTGCATGGGGATGTATTAATTCTGAATACGGTACTGTCACGATCGCTGAGATTGATAATCTTTCCAGTGTGATCGCCGCAAAATGTTCAGATCAAGGCGAAGTCGGGAAATTCGGCGATGAGCTGATTAAATTCGGTGTAAAAAAACCTGTTCTGCAACAGACAGAAGCTATCACAAAAGACAAATATTCTGATGTCGGAGCGGCTACCGAGGGCGGTGTCTGGAAATTCTTCCGTGATGCGATTAAAAATAAAATATTCTATGATAATATCTTTATCTTTTCTGATCAGCAGGCAGGCACAGGCGGTCTGTATGGCACAGATGAGGATATGAGAGAATATAAAAAATCAGGTTTTGCCTGTCGCGGCAGTTATGTCAATGTCTATAAGCTGGTGCTGGATTATCGGAAAAAAGTCAATCCGAAAGTCAATGTCTTCAGCGTACAGACAGCCGGATATAATAATATTCTGCTTCCGCAGATGTCCTACCGATGTGCAATGCTCACAGGCTGGACAGGAAAAGAAATTCAGTTCGCCGCCGAGTATATCCGTCAATGGGATGCGATCGAACAGAAACAGCTTGAAAATTAAATAAAATTCTACAGTCATGATGCAGTATCGGGAGTTACTTCGTTTTTTACATTCGCTATAAAAATTGCAGAATCAATCCTCCTGCTGAGATTCTCATGACTGTTATAAAAAAATTATCTCTGGTGTGATGCAGAGTGTTACAGTTACTTCAATAGTCTTAAAAACTAATATGAATTTTTTACACTGTCGCTGAGATTCTCACACCGGATTGATGTGCTGAAATACAGTCATGATGCAGATATATCAGTTACTTCTAAGATTCTGATGTATTTATTTTAATGCGGCTTAATGAAGACCGAGTGGAAGAACACCACGTTAAAAAATTTGCGAGAATGGACTGAACCATCTAAAAAAAAGAGATGTCGCAGAGCATTTAAAAAACTGCTGCGGAGCGTACGCATAAAAAAGCAGAATGAAACAGGGCATTCTAAAAACCTGCCATGAGGTTGTTCATGTAAAACAAAACGCTGGGAAGTAACCAGTTGAAAAAATACTTAAAATTTAATATTCATAATAAGTATGTATGCTGATATAAATTATTCTCATGACTGTTTTTTATTTAAAAAATTACCCTGCTCCGGCAGGTTTTTTATTTTTGTGTTTACAATTCTGAATTATTATGCTATAATAAAACAGAGGTGATGTCATGCGGACTCTTGAAGAATTGCATCCAATCACGATTCTGCTTTATTTTTTAGCTGTTACTGGAATTACTATGTTCAGTATGCATCCGGTCATATTAGGCTGTTCTCTGTTCGGAGCGGTATTATATTTTATAATCCGGAACGGTACAAGGCATTATAAAAGACATATTTTCTCAGGAATTTTATTTTTAATTTTAATGCTGATCAATCCTCTTGTTTCGCATAACGGCATAACTGTATTATTTGTTCTGAATGATAATCCGGTGACGCTCGAAGCATTGTTATATGGTGCGGATTCGGCTCTGATGATAATATCCGTTCTGTACTGGATCGGCTCATTTTCGCAGATCATGACCAGCGAAAAAATATTATGTATCTTCGGGAAATTTTCTCCGAAAATCGCTCTCATGCTCTCGATGACACTCAGATTTATTCCGCTTCTGAATCAGCAGAGCAGAAATATCAGCGATACGCAGAAAGCCCTCGGATATTATCAGAGTGATAATATTATAGACAGCATCAGAGAAAAAGCAAGAGTTTTTGATATTGTCATCACATGGGCACTCGAAAACGGTATTATTACAGCAGAATCCATGGACGCAAGAGGAGCAAATCTCGGCAGAAGAACCAGCTTTTCAATTCATCATATCAGAAAAGATGATATATTTTTTATTATTATTTTAATATTATTTTCTGGTATAAATATGATCATCATGTTCCGGCATGGCTTATCAGTCGAATTCTATCCGGCTGTCTCGATGCCGGAATATCATATAGAAAATATGACCGGCATACTGACTTTTCTCGCATTGACTCTGATGCCGTCCATTCTGCAAGCGGAGGTTGCTTTAAAATGGAAATACTTACAGTCGAAAATCTGAATTTTACTTATCCGCTTTGTCAGAAGCCGGCGATTCAGAATATTTCTTTCAGCATTCAGAAAGGAGAATTTATCGTCCTGTGCGGTGCGACCGGATGCGGAAAATCCACTCTGCTCCGGATGTGCAAGCCTGAATTGATTCCCAATGGTCAGAAGTCAGGTAAGATTTTTTTGAATCAGAAAGAAATTTCTGAACTCTCTCCGGAAGAATCTGTTATCAGAATCGGCTATGTCATGCAGAATCCCGAACAGCAGATCGTCACGGATAAAGTATGGCATGAAATGGCCTATGGTCTGGAAAATCTGCATCTGTCACAGGAAAGTATTGCCCGAAGAGTCGCTGAAATGGCAAGTTATTTCGGCATCGGTGCATGGTATGAGAAATCTGTAACGGAATTATCCGGCGGACAGAAACAGCTTCTGAATCTTGCATCCGTGATGGTCATGCAGCCGGAAATTCTGATTCTTGATGAACCTACAGCTCAGCTCGATCCGATTGCCGCTTCTGATTTTTTATCTGTGATTAAAAAGCTGAATCAGGATTTCGGTCTGACCGTGTTTCTGACAGAGCATCGCTTGGAAGAAGCAATTTCGCTCTGTGATCGGCTGATGATCATGCAGTCCGGCAGACTGCTGAATTTTGATACTCCCAGAAAAGCGGTCAGTTCTGTCAGGAATCATGCTGATCTGTTATGTGCAATGCCATCAGCATCGAGAATTTATCTGACTCTGCATCCGGAAGCTGATTCCTGTCCGCTGACGGTCAGGGAGGGGAAAAATCTGCTTGCGGAATATATGCGGAATAATAAAATTCCGGATAAAAACTATCAGCATTCTGAGAAAATCGCTCTGGAAATGAAAGAAGTCTGTTTCCGGTACGAACGGCATTCGCCGGATATTCTTCAGGGAGTGAATCTGACTGTCTATGAAAATGAAATTTTCTGCATCTTAGGCGAAAACGGAAGCGGAAAATCTACTTGTCTGAAAACAATAGCTGATCTTCTGAAAATCTATGCCGGAGAAATCAGAATTTTTGATAAAAAATTAAAATTTTATAAAAATAATATGCTGTATCAGAATTGTCTTGCCTTGCTTCCGCAGGATGTCCGCACGGTATTTCTCCGGAATACTGTCAGAAAAGAACTCGAAGAAGCCGGAACGGAACTCTCACTTCTGCCGTTCGATGCCGAAAATTTATTAGATCATCATCCTTATGATCTCTCCGGCGGAGAACAACAGCTTGCCGCACTCGCAAGAGTACTCGCCGCCAAGCCGAGACTTCTGCTTCTGGATGAGCCGACAAAGGGGATTGATGCCGGTTCGAAACAGAAAATCATACAAGTGCTCCGGAATCTGAAAAAATCCGGTATGACGATTATCACCGTCACACATGATGTCGAATTCGCCGCTGAATGTGCTGATCGCTGTGCGATGTTTTTCCGAGGGAGAGTCATGGCCTGTGAGACTCCGGAACGATTCTTTTCTGAAAACAGTTTCTATACGACATCCGTCAGCCGGATGACAAGAGAATTCTGTAAAAATATCGTGACCGTAGAAGAAGCCGTCCGCTTATGCCGGAACTGATCAGCATGCGGACGGCTATAAAAATAAAAAAGAGCGATCAACGCTCTTTTTTTAATCATTATGATTGGGGTGGAAGGATTTGAAGAAACAGGAGATAGAATAAGTAGAGATATATTGCTTATTTTAGCACAGAACATGTAAAAAGTCAAGAGATATACTCTAAACTTTTTATGATATAATGATTACGCTCACTACATGTGAGAATAATTTATATCTGGAGTGTGAAACATGAAACAACAACTCAATGTTCTGGAGTATATGAGAAGTATTGCTCCTGCACCTAAAGAGGGATTCCGAAAATCCAAACTCTCTGACTGGACGGATTATTGGCTGACACAGTACTGCACTAATATCAAACAGTCAACACTTAATTCCTACGATTCAGCAGTAAAACTGCATATTAATCGTGTTCTGGGAGATATTGACCTGAATGCTGATGATGTGCAACTTTTTATCAACAGTTTGACTATGGGTATTGGCTTAGATGCTTGTATGTCGCCTAAAACTGTTAAAAACATTCATGGTGTACTGCACAAATGCCTTGCAGTTGCGGTGCATATTAAACTGATTGCAGAAAATCCGGCGGAAATGACAGCACTTCCCCGACTTGAAAAATCTGAAATTCAGCCTTTGGATAGTAAAGAATTAACTGCGTTCCTGAGAGCAATCAAGGGGCATTCAAAAGAAAAACTGTTCAAAGTTGCCGTTTTTACTGGACTTAGACAAGCAGAACTGATTGGTCTGACATGGGACTGTATTCATTTTGATGAGGGATACATTCATGTATACAGACAGCTTGTCAAACAGAAAGGTAAAGGCGGCAGTTTTGTTTTTACAAGTCTGAAAAATAGCAAGCCAAAGACGACAACAGCTATCAATGCTTCGCATATTCTTAGTGAAGTATGCGAAAAGAAAGTGCTTGTGATTGACTGTGACGGTCAGCAAAACACTTCCAGATTCTTTTCTGACAAACTTCCGGAAACAGGAGTAGAACAGGTTTTGCTTCGGTCTGAGGTATATCCGGCAGATGCTTTGAGCAGTACACGCTATGAAAATATTGATGTACTTGTATCATCTGAAAGAATGAATCAGTGTGCAGAACGCTTCAATCAGCTTTCTAAGACAGAACAGCAGATAAATCTGAACCATTTATGTGATTTTTTTGAAAATCAGTATGATTATGTGGTTCTGGATATGCCGCCGGCTTTAAATTGTATCACAGAAAATCTTCTCCGGATTGCAGATGGTGTGATTGTTCCGATTGAACTGGGGACATTTTCAATTCAGGGTATCGCAAGAGTAACAGATACTATTAATAAAGTAGGTGCGGCATTTACAGGCTGTTTTGTTGCAAAGTATGATAAGCATAATAAACTGGATGCCGAGCTGAAAACTCTGCTTGATAATACTCTCGGCAACAAGGTATTCAGTGCAGTCATTCCGTACAGCAGAATTATCCGAAACAGTACCAATTA
>Ga0326513_10000740_pt1 | contig 27727 bp, 33 predicted proteins | sample 2_2465_0518_D_FD_203654 | JGI IMG/M metagenome (GOLD analysis project Ga0326513, IMG submission 203654) | Bovine rumen microbial communities from UC Davis, California, United States - 2_2465_0518 | ecosystem: Host-associated > Mammals > Digestive system > Stomach > Rumen | place: USA... | reverse complement strand
GGAAATATATAAAATGAATCTATACAAATATCATAAATCAAATGACTATAATGATAATTGTTAGACATAGGATTTCCAATATTTTTATTGATGAAATCATAAGAAGAAACAATTATTGGAACAGATACTCTATCATCTCCACAATCAAAGCAACTTTTATCTTCTTCAGAAATATAAAAAGAGTCTTTTGTAATTGTAGAAAAGATCTTATAAAAATCAAATCTATCACCATTAACTGGATTATGAGTCAATATTACTTCATATTCACCATTTATTCTGATAAACTGCATAAGGCATGGAGAATTAAGATTAAACTTGCTTATAGCTGTACAACAACGTTTTATTTTTTCTATTAAAGCTTTTTTATTCTTAATAGTTTTATCTATCATTGAGTCCTCCAAAAATATTTTAATACCAAACTCATTATAATTATATATAATTATAATGGAGTTAATATGAATGAAATAGAAATACTTTTTAACAGTAGCAAAATTAAATATTCCATTTTAACAGCATATTTTGAAACTAATATTCCTCATGGAGATAAAATAAATTATTTCTTTATAGATTTAGAAGTTATATTAGCAAAATATTTATATCTTATAGACTTCTATTCAGAAACTAGACCTGATATAACAGAACAAATGACAGATACTTTTATATTAGAATTTCTAAATTTAATTTCTCATTATAAAAAATTCTGTCATGAAAAAATTAATTCTAGTGCTTTTTTCTATATAGGTATACCATCTAAGAAATATAAATCGTATAAGGATTTAAATAATATGATTTCTAAATTATCTAAATTAGCTATGGTTATACCAAAAATTTATATTTATGATTATGAAGATGATAATCATAATTTCTGGATCAAATATAATGTAGTAAAAAATATTTGTTTATTTAAACAAAATTCTAAAACTGTTCCAGTGATATTTGATTTAGGAAAAAATAGAAAAACTGAATTATTTTATATTCTTACAAAAAATTATCATATGTTTATTTATGAAGGTATAAAAGCTGATTTATATAGTTTTAATGATTTCAAACGTGATTATTTATCAAATATAGAAGAAATATATATTTCTTCTATATTATCTTTGTTACCGGTATATGAAATATTAAATGATCTAAAAATAAATAAACAAGTTAGAATAGATGACGTAATGATGAAATTTATTAAAAAATATCCAACAGAAAATTTCAATAGTATTGAAACTCAATTATTAGTATTAAAATTATTTACATCATCAAAGAAATTAGAATCAAAACTTATAAAATTGACAAATCATATGAATAGTTATGTATTTTCAAATATGGCTAAAATTATAATGGAAAATTGGAGACACTCGATAAAAGATAATTCGATATATAATATAAATGAAACTCTTAATCTTCCAGAAGGAAAAAGAATAAATATAGAAATTCTTATGAAATATTAAAAAAATAAAGGTGGAGTTTTACTCCACCTTTTAAATTTTATTTATTTTTTAGTAATTTCATAAATAATATTTTGATTATCGTCTTCATTTTCAATTTCATGTATATCTATAAGCTTTTCTGTATCAGTAATTATTTTATAATCAATTTTTTGGTTTAATATAGGAACAAATATAACTTTTGAATTCTGATCAGAATCATAGTCTTTATAATAATTAATATACAAGAATTCATTACTATGATTAACCATTTTTAATTTAATGGTATTATTTGTTGAGAAATTAATTAATGGTGTTTCTTTTACCGAAATAAAATCTACAATATTATTTTGTAAAAATTTTTGCACATCTTTTAGTTCGACATTAAAACTATCTTCAGGATTTTCTGAAGATAAAATAATAGCGCCAGTTAATGATGAATTTACTTTTAAAATAGATTTTTCATTAATAACAAAAGTAGATTTATTTATGGTTAAAACTTTATCAGAATATGTTTCAATCGTCTTTGTAAATAATACTGTACCAGCTAATGCCACTTGAAATCCTTTTATATATAAAGTTTCTATATTAAACTTACTATCATTATCAAAATATTGACCATCAAAAGAATTTACAGTATCATTTATAATAGAAAGTTTTTTACCATGCATTTCGACTTCATTTGTATTTATTTTTAACGTAATATATGTAGATTTACCTATATAACAATTCTTAAAATTCCATAAACCACCATTAATAGTAACATATGAACTTTCAATATTTATATCATCTTTACAATTAATAGTACATGCTAAAAAATATAATTTTTCTATATTATTGAAATATAATTTATCGTCTACAGAAATTTCTGTATTATTATAAGTCATTTTTGTGATTTTTGCTTCTTCAGATTTATTTATAAATGTTATACCATTTCCTATATTACAATCAGAAACAAATACATTTTCAATAGTATTTTCTTCAATAGAAATAAGATTAATATTCGTTGGTAATGGATTATCTATAGAAGAATTGTTTATATTTAATTTTTTATGCATTCCGCTATCATCTTTGGTCATAAGAACTAACGAATAATTATTAGCTATACTTGAATCTTTAAAAATATTACATGTAATGTAATTAAGATTTACATTTCCTACTCTATCGATAACTATACAATTTCCACTATTTACAATTTTCATGTTTCTAGTTAATTTATTTAATGTAAACGATACTAATTTATCGACTCTAAGAATATTACCTGATGTTACTTCATCTTCTACATTTAATTCACCAAGTAAAACTGTGTTGAAACTATATAAACCAAGTCGTTCTTTTGTATCTTCTACATTTTCTGATCCGTAGATAGAAATATAATTACTTAGGAAAACTGTATTAGCAATATTTTCACCATCTTTAGAACCAGCAGTAAATACAGTATTAATAGTAGAATATAAACGCATGTTTATTATATTTGCTTTTTTAGATATTACTACATTTAAAACATGTTTATCTTCTTCTTTATTAGCAACATTAACGATAGTATTCATGACAAAAAGTTCACGTGTATAAATTGTTGCAGTAGACTCTGGATATAATGTACCCGTTTGAATATAAATTTTATCCATAGTCTTAAAATCAGAAGAATCGATTCTAATTCCACTATCACCAATATCCAAATAAAGTTCTTTAGATGTATCAAAAATAGCTTTTATTACTTGTGGTTCAAACAAAATTTTGTGTGAGGGGGTGACGTTTATAAAGCGAACTTCTAGAGAATCAGTATATTTTCTACAATATTCTGCTATAGTAGTATTCATTATATTATTAGAATTTTCATTTTCGTTACATGTAACCTTTACTGTTTCAGCAGGATTTATTTTATAATTTTTTAAAATAGTATTTTCATATAAAGTTTCTATTTGTGTTAAACTCTGATCATTTATAATTTCATTACTCTTTAAATAAAGAATAATTATTCTAGAATCAGATGTATGATATAATGCATATCTAAAATCGCTAGATAGTTCTTTTAAAAGATTCATTTATCAGCCCCCATTACTTTTCTTAAATCTATCAATCATTTTCATATCATTTTCATTAAGACCTAATGTTTTAGGATCCAAATCTTTTAAATGTTCAATTCCTGCATTATTAGTTTTTTCTTTATTTGTAGGAACACTTACTTGAGGATTATTGTATTGTAAACTAGTAATAACATCCTTCATTACTTCTTGCAATGCATCAGATTCAGATACAGTAGTATTGATATTACGTTCACGCAATTCAAAATCTTTAATAGTTTTCTTAACATTAGTTCTTTCTTTAATAGTGGCTACTTGATTGCCACGTATTTCATTAAGAACTTTACCTAATTCAGCTACATCTTTATGAGGTGAACCTGCACCAAACATAGTTTTACCATCAATAGTATCCAATTTCTTTTCAAGACTCTTATGAACCTCAGAATAAAGTTCTTCATTTTTATTATATTGATTATCAAGAGCATCTAATTCTGGTTTGAAATATTCTTCATAATTAGTCACTTCTTGTTTAGTTTCTTTGGACATTATAATCTCCTTAATAGTTATATTTATATATTAATAATACTATATTAACTAAATCAAATAATTATTTAATTATATATTATATTAGTGACTAATGACTGCCATATCCATTAGTATATGCCGGACATAGTCACATACTATTTTCCTTTGAGAGGCCTGTTAATATTCCCAACCCACCCAACAGGCCTCTCTTTATATATATTTATTTTTTTTATCAAAAACACATCAATATATGATTACATTAAATGATCAACAGCTAGATGCTGTAAAAAAATGTGTACAATGGTATTTTACAGATTCAGTTTATAAACCATACTTTACTATTTTTGGATTAGCTGGAACTGGTAAATCAACTGTACTTAGTATTATTATTAAAATGCTAGGATTAAATAATCAAGATGTAATTTTCTGTACATTAACTGGTAAAGCAGCGTTAGTTCTAAGAATGAAAGGTAATCCAGCTAACACAGTACATAAAACATTTTATTCTGTTTTTAAAACACGAACATCATTTGGTTTTAATCTTAAGAAACATATTCACCCAAATATAAAACTTATAGTTATAGACGAAGTATCAATGATAACAGAAAAAATGTTACAAGATATTTTATCTTTTGGTATACCAACAATATGTCTTGGAGACTGGTTTCAGCTTCCTTGTTTAGGAAAACTTAATTTTTTAATTGCTGAACCTGAAAAATATTCAGATGTATTTTTATCAAAACCTATGCGACAAGATGATTCTTCGGGAATTTTACAATTAGCTAGTATAGCTAGAAATTCTCAACAATTAGAATACGGTACTTATAATGCTAGTAAAGTTGTGCATTTCGAAGAAATCGGAGAAAAAATATTAGATTATGATATAGTACTTTGTTTTTCAAATGCTATGCGAAGAAAATTAAATTTATATATTCGTCAACTTAAAGGATATACAAGTGTTTATCCTGTTAAAGGTGAACGAATTATGTGTTTAATGAATAATTATAATTATCTTATAGAATATCAAGACATTCCTATTTATATTATTAATGGTATGTTTGGTATAGTAAATGAAGATTCGAAAATTATAGAATATAATGATCTAGAATTAATAGATCTTAATTTTACTCCAGATTTTTTAACAGATAAAAATAGTGATAATAATTTGATATTAAATCCAAAATGTTTTTGTCAAATTTTCGAGCAATATCAAAAGAATCCTAATAAAGAAGCTTTTATAGAAGAACTATATAACGAAAATATAGATGATGATACTTTAGGGGATATATGTATGATCGATTATGGATATGCTGCTAGTGTTCACAAATATCAAGGTTCAGAAGCCGATAATGTATTATTAGTAGTAGAAGACAGAATACCATCACACATATATTTCCGCTGGTTATATACTGGTATAACTAGAGCAAAAAAATCAATAACTGTAGCTACTATGAATTAAAAAAAATAAAGGGTGTGGCCAAATGACCACACCCTTAAATATTTATTTTTTAGGTTCGTAATTTTTATCATATCCTTCTTGTTTGTTCATGACTGTTACTATAGCATGACCAAATGCACTAAATACTTTAGAAGGATTACCTTCAGTTTGTCTATAAATAAATGTGACCGAATGTATGTTATATAATCCAGAATATAACTTTTGAGATTCCGTATTATCAAATCCTAGCTTTATTATTTTATTTGGAGAAAAATGTTCTGGATTCATTGAAGCAATTGGTATAGTCAATGGTACACCAGGAGTTTTTTCAAATACATAAGAACTCATGTTAAATGGATTATTTAACATATCATAATCTAGAATTTTCTTTACACCAACATCAACTCTTGCTGATCTTGGTCTATCGACTTCATTTAATGGTGAAACGAATGTAGTATCACCTTTGTCACCAAACATTGAATTAATTACCGAACCATAATTACTATAAACAAATTTATCTCCAGTATAAATACCTTCAATAGATTCAAAATCTTGTTTTGTTATTTTAGTTAATCGCTCATATCCAATATACCCTTCTTTTTCATTAATAAGAGTATAATCTATAGGACCCGTATTTGCACGATTTTCATTAACTCTTATTTGTACAACATTTAATTCTTTTTTTCGTTTAGAATGATGCAATTCCATTTTATTTAATACATATAAAGTTCCATTATCAAAAAATAATTCCAAACCTTTAGAATATATTCCGTATTCATATTGTAAATTTTTTATAGCGTCTTTTAGATCTGCTGGTTTTACAATAATATCTGTATATTTAGATGTATTATCAGGAGGATCTATTAAAACTTCTTTTACATAAGGATTTTGATCAACTATAGCCATAACTGCATCTATTGTAGATGCCGGTTGTTTTTCTGAACCAAAAATATAATTATGAATAAAAGTTCTCATTTTAAGATCTGTTTTCAATAATAAGAAAAAATTAAGCATATGTGGTGTATCAACACCTAATGTATCCGGCATATATTCATCTTTTTGATCTAACTCAGGTTCAGATCTTTTAGCTGTATTCATATATGACGGGAGAGAATCTTTATCATAATAACACGCAAAATCTAATTCAGAAATAATTTTACAATCTTTTAGACTATCTCTGCTTTCACCATAAAACATTAAATGACGAATATTAACAGTTATTTCTTTATCATAAATTCTTAAAATATTTAAATGTTTATCTTTTATTTTACAAGCTAACTTATAAGACGGCATAAAATTCTCAAAATAATTACAGTCTTTTTTAAACTCAACTAAACTATATGGTTTGAAAGATATATTTCTAGATGGTATAGTAAATAATATATCTATAACATATTCATAATATTGATGCATTTTTACATTCCCCCTATATTATATAGTTTTTAAATTAAATAAAAAAGACACTGTGACAACGCCACAGTGTCATTACACGCCCGCAAAAATTGAATTGATTGAGAAAATCATAAAAAAAATCCAGAGAAAGGAGTAATCATCTGGATTAATTAGGAAAGATAGGATTCGAACCTACATAGCCACCGAATAAAGAAGGGTGGTTGTCTTACCATATTAAACGACTTTCCAAAAGGAAAAAACTATGAAATACTAAAAATCAAAATGTTCTATGCTGCCCCTCAGTACATGGAAGTAGTTTTTCAACATTCTGATAAAAAGCCAATTTTAAAAACGAATGACAGCACGATTCATATCTGGGTGGGAGGGGATATAGAGTACAAACCTATGCTGTCATTCATTAAGTGTAGATGAGAGATTCGAACTCCCATTCAATCTTATTAAGAAAGTCTTTCCTATTAGATGAATCTACACAGTAGAGGTTAATTGTGCTATACACATGTCCATTATGTATATTTATATGTTTCTGTTATTTATAATTTAATAAATTCCTTCCGATTCTAACGAATATTCCGTTTCACCAAAATCACAGAAATCATCAAATCCTTCATTAGTATTATCTGCCCAATCATAATCAAATTCATCCGCACCAAAAGCATACTCTAATGTATCATCTCTTAACTGGAAATAATCTGACGGCAAATCTTCTACTTCTGCTATATCTCCAAACAAATCAAGATTCATAATAGAAGATCTATTCAGACTATTAGCATCAATTATAATCAATTCGGCGTTTTCAATTTCATCACGATGTTGTGCATATTGATCATATAATGGATCTTTTCCTGCTACTCCTAAATCAGGATTTAATCCTTTAATTCTACTGATGAGATCATCAGATATACAATCTTGAATATCTATAGGTGATCCACCAAAATCCATTGGTTCTTCTCTTGTCATAAAGAAACTCCTTTAAGGTTTAGATATCATTGATAATATATATATTTAAATTTATTTTTATATAATATTTTTGAGTATAAATTGCTTCATATCGTCTTCAGAAAGTGCATGTAATTTATTTTCAATATATTTTTGAATACATTCTGTAAAACCAGACAAATTATCAATAACAAATTCTAATTCTTCACTTTTCATTTTATACCTCCTTTGTATTTAATACATTATTTATTTCTTCTTGAGTGAATTCTTCATGATATTCATCTTTTGCTATTTTTTGTGTAATTTGTATAAAATTAAGATTGTTATATGATTTCATTTTATCGTTTAGCAAACTTTGTTTTTCTTTTATATTAGAAGAAATATCATCTAATCGTTTATCTGTTGTATTTATAATTCGTTTAATACAACAATTTTTATGATTTGTTACAAATCCTTTTATTGTATTAAATTTATTATCATCAGATTGATCTATAATAATTCTAAGAAAGTCATTATTTTCTTGAAATCCTCTAAGATGTTTTAATAAACCTTCCGTATCATCTGGCAATTTTGATTCATAAATATCTGAAAATTTCGGGGCATCTTTATTCTCTATAAATTTGTATTCGAATTTTTTATTTTTATCAAATATATGTATAAATCCTTTTGGTTCCATTTCTCCAAAATTCAATCTAGAAAATGACGATACATAAATAAAATTATTATATTCGGAATGTGTATGAATATGACCAAATACAGTATAATTCTTACATATTTTCTTTAATTTCTTAGCATCCCAAATATATGGAGATTTAACTATTTCATCACTTACATTTCCGGCAAATCCAACATGAGTACTCATACCATGACCAAATATAAAATCATATTTATCTTTCATATATTCATCATAATATGAAAAATCTTTAACATATTCTTCCGGAAGTATAAGAAGTTTCAAACCGAGTATATTTAATTTAGTAACAGTATTAACTATAAAGAATTTATCAGAAACATAATGTAACAAACCATTTATTTGATATCTTTCATGAGATTCAGTTCCTTCTATTACAATGATAGTAGCACCTGTTTCTCTACAATCAGAAATAAATTTATTAAAATTTATATTTGCTGAAGAATCTACCATTACTCTACAATCATATGAATCGCCACATATTACTATTAAATCTGCTTTAACTTTATTTGCATATGAAATAAAATTCTTTTTAAGACATTCATATACATAATCATCATTATTCAATTTTCCAAAATGAATGTCTGCTACACACAAAATATTCATATTTTACCCTTTTCAATCACAATAATATGCAATTGTTTTGTTTTTTAATGTTTTCTTTATGTCTATTACACGTTGATTTCTAGATCCTCTAAATTTAAGAGATATATCTCTTTCTTGTAAAACAAATGGACCATCAACAATAACTTCCAAACATTCTAAAATATTTTTAGGAATAAAAGACATAATTTCACCATATGTATAACCAGACCATAACCAAATAGTTTTTTCTGGAACAGCTTTATGAATTTCTTCTATAATTTTAAATACATCTTCTCTATTTTTAGGATCAAGAGGTTCTCCGCCAAGTATAGAAAAACCGGTTATATATTCTTTTTTTAAAGCTTCTATTATTTCTTCGAGTGTAGAATTAGTAAATTTTTCTCCATAATTATAATCTAAAGCCGCTTGATTGTGACAACCTTTACATCTAAATAAACATCCAGATACATAAAGTGCTACTCTTACTCCTGGACCATCTGCACTATCTATTTTCTTTAAATTTCCATATTTAATAGTAAATTCTTTTTCTTCCATAATCAAAACCTCTTAACTCAAGAAATAAAAATTTATATATTTTAATATAATAGATTTTTTTATTTTTTATATGAAAAACAATCAAATATATCATGAAAGGAGTATTTTTAGATATGAAATTAAATATAAATAAACTGTATTCCATTTTTACTGTATCTAATTATATAGAAAACAAACAAGTAAAAATTTTAGGCTATATTAATTATGAAAGGGCTTCTCAATATAAATCAATGGTAGAAAATGTAGCCATTAATGAAAAGTATATAAATAATACAGGTAGTACAATAAAATATTTACAAGATCAAATTTATTATGATTGTGCAGTAGTCGAAAATAATAATGGTGAATGGGTTATAACTGATGAACACATTATTCTTTGGGATGATATTATCGATTACGATAGAACCGAAATTTTAAATGTAAATCATGTATATAAAATGGAATTCAAATTCAAGAATTTTGATAATACCGATAGTATTACTAAAGATGATATTATAGATACAATTAAAAAAGCTATTTCTAATACATATAATTCAGTAAAAGACAAAGTCGAAATTAATTTTACAGAAATTTATGATAATTCATTGGATTCTATAGAATCTCAATTTGAAAAAGCACAAAATGTTATAGAGAAAGCAAACGATACACTAGTTTCTCTTGTATCTATGGAAACATCAGCAAAACAAATAAATTCAGAATTCAACGATAATAATATTCTTGGAAAAATCAATGATATGACTACTAAACTTAATAATATGGATAAAACTCTTACAACAGTAATTTCTAGATTAAAATAAAAAAAATAAAGTGCGGAATAATTCCGCACTTTATATCTTATGCTGATTGTGGTTGTATTTCAGGTTTATCTACATTATTAATATTCTTAATGAATTTAACTACTTTCGAAATCTTTTGAAATATTTGGAATTTATGTTCCCAAATATAATTTTTACACAAATTAAAGATCGTAACTTTCAAATTTCTCTTTCGTTCTCTTTCTTCTTCAAATATTTTTAAATCAATTTGTTCTTTTTGTTTATTATCAATATATTTATTAATATCATTATCGATTAAAAATATTTCTGCTTCTCTTTTACCTAAGATAGGATAATTGAGAATTCTTGAAAAGAAGAATATTTCTTTCTTTGTTATTCCTACATCTCTTACATACATATGATTTATGTACACTTTTTTATTTTCTGTATATATTTCAAATATCACTCTTTCGTAATGTAAATCATGTCTAGATACAATATCTATTGTTGGTATATATTTTCTTAGATAATCTTCAACTACTTCATCTGCGATTTCAAAATTACATATTTCATTATGTTCATTTATATAAACTAAATCTTTTATTTCACAAAACGAAAATAATGCATTTTCAAAATCTTTAATTACATACAATCCATCTTTAACAGGTTTTTCTTCTTTAAATTTAATAATATAATTGTTACGTTTTGTACATTCGAAAGAGTTTTCTAATATACAAAGTCTTCCTTGATCACTCGCAGCAAGTTTACTAAATTTTTTACAATCTCTTTTTGATTTAAAGAAGAATGTACCTAATTCCATTACTAATGTTATTTTTTCTATAGGAATATCGTAGTATTTATCAGGAATTCCGATATCACCACGATATATCCTTATCACCTCTAAATCATCATAAATATTTTCAACTATCATAGGTTCATTATCTTCTCCAAATGTCCACATCGGGTTTTTACTTAATAGCTCAAAATTTCGTTTAAATAATATCATTTTATTTTACCTCCATTAATATAATATATAATTAGAAGAAAAAATAAAAAAAAATAAATAAAAACCTCGGAGGTAAATCCTCCGAGGCACAAGGAGTCCATTATGAATCTGTTTTTAAGAATTAGATTCAAAAATAGCACTAGAAAGATTCGAACTTTCATCTATTCATTATTGAAAAATGAATCATTCTTTGCTACCATTTAAACTATAGTGCTTTCCTTAAAAATATTACTTCTTCTTTCCCTTTGAAAGGCGTCCGATGAAGAAACTACCTATTGAAACAAGAATTGTTCCGGCTGCTCCTACTACCTTTCCACCTGTTGTCTTGGGGACAACATCCTTCACAGACTGCTTTGCAGTCTCTATAAATGACTTCTTTTCTTCTGCCATTTTATGGCCTCCTTATAAAATGTTTTTGCTACATCACTTAAATAATATATAAACAAAATATTTTTTATTTTTCAATTATTTAGTTATGTAGAGAAATACATTAAAATGTTATCTATATTTAAAAAATTAAAATTTATATTTTGGCTCAGGAATGAAGAATATGTGCTCAGTATCTCTTTTAGTTTCACTATAATGATTATCTGCTATTAAATTCATAAAGGTTTCAAAATCACCATAATCTTTATCGACGATTTTAATATAATTAAATTTATCTTCTTTAATAACAGCTTTATCTTTAAGTAAAGATTTTTGCTTTGAATCCTGAGGATATTTACTTCCATCTTTTATTTCTACTACCAAATTATATTTTGGTATATAAAAATCGGGAATATACCATCTATCTTTTTCGGTATAGATATCATAATACTTAATATAGAATTCTCTTGGACATTCGATTATATCTGTAGAATCGAATTTATATCTTTCCACTAAATATTGTAAAAAATCTAATTCGTATTTCCCAACATAAGTAATTTCTACACCATCAGGAAATTTAAATTTTCCAGAAATATGTCTATTAGCAATCATTTTAGCTTGTCGATCTGGATCATTTAAGAGATTATCTGTTCCATAAACTCTTTTCATATTTTTGCGAAATATTTCTCTACTTTTCTTTATACATTCTGGAGAATTACATATCCTTTTATATTTACGTTTTTCAGGATCCCATTCTCTAGGATTTTTATTACAGATTATACAAATATAAGGACCAGGATTACGTTTCTCATAAAGATATTTATAAATATCTTCATCGCCAATCAAATCTTTATGATATTTCGAAGCATGTTTTACTAATTCATCAAATTCTAAAAAACGTTGTCCACAATCTTCACATTTAAAACGTCTCCGTCCTGTAACTTCACGTTTATTATTATAGACATATTTTTTAGATGAATTCAAAGTAGAAGATTCCATAGATATAAACCAAAAATTTTCTTTTGATTGATCTTCTCTACTAAAACCGTATTTAATATAAAAATTTATAGCTGACTCATTTTTCTCATTAACTTTTACTTTTAATGCTTTTGATTCATAACATTTATCAGCCATAAATTCTGCATATGATAACATGTATGAACCAACGCCATTTAATCTATATTCGAGATCAGTATATAATTCATCTATATAAGTATTCTGACTTTTATGACTAAGAATTATAAATCCTTTTATTTTATTTTCTTCTATATAAACAGAAAATAAACTAGATATTTTTATTTTATCTGCTAAAATATCTACTATACGAGACGAATCAGATTTTTCATCATCTAACTCAAATTCACCTTCTAAAAAGGATTTATAAAGTTTAATTAAACTATCAAATGGGACAGTTTTATTTATGTATTCATCATCAACAAATTTTGCACTATTAGTTTTATTATCCCAATGAATTTGTTGCATTTTATTTATTTCACTAATCTTCTTAATTTTAGAATTAACCTGTTTACTTAACTTTAGTAACATAATTTTACTCCTAAAAATATATACCTTTGTCATTTTCTATAAAAAATAAAAGAGTGGGTTTTTACCCACTCTTTATTTTAAAAATCAAACTGAAGCTGTAATTCATCCTGTTTCAAATTTTTCAATTCGAGATCATCTCTTTTATAATAGATAATATCTCCACCATCATTTAAAACTGACATTTTTGCTTCAACATTATTGATCAGAGCAAACATATAATTCGCTCTTCCAATACTTTCAGTTTTATTTTTTGGTATAGTTATCTTATTTTCACCATAAAGAGACAATGGTTCTTCAATCGTAACACCATTAATAAACTGATTGATTGCATCTTTCAATACTTTTTTAATATTAGTATCATCTTCTCCAAATGGTAATTCAGTTTTATCAAATTTAATGAAATCTCCATTTGAAGGTGCTCTTAATTTTTTATTCTGAATGTCATATAAGAACAATCCTTCTACATTTTTGATATTCCCATGTTCAGGATAAAGAGAACCGTTATCCCAATATGTATACATAATATACATATCACTCATTCTTAGATGGCATAATACATATAAATTTTCGGAATTTTTAACTTTTTCATAAAACTGTTCTATAGATTCGTTTGATACAAAGAGTTCATAGTTCCGTTTCTTAAATTTCATATCATTCTTCTCCCTGTTAATTATTGAGTATTCGAGTGTATAATATATAAATCAATAATTATTCGTCTTCATAATCATTAATATTAATATTATTTGCTATATCTATATTAGTATAATCATCGGGTGATGTTTTAATTGGTGAATGATCTACGCTAACTAGAGGATCCATATAATCAATATTAGGATCATCATCCCCACTAAGATCATATTGTGTATAGTCTATACCTGTTGCTTCAGACATAGCTTTAATATACATTTTACGATAATGCTCTTGTATTTTTTTATTATCTATAGTTATTCGTTTCCCATTATCGTCTTCAACAATATATTTGTTAGCCATAATATTTACGCCACCACCATGAATATTATGGAGATTATTAGAACTTATTACAACAGGATTATTTTCTAAAATACGTTTAGATTCTTCCAATAATTTATCATCCATACCAATCATAGCTTTCTTTTCTGCCATTTTTTCTGCCATAAGGTTTGGATTATCGTAATCATATTCCACATTTCCAGTAACTTTATATACATTAAAAACTTCTTCTGGTTTAATATTTTTCTTTTTATAAATATCTAATTCTCTTATTTTAAGTTCCCATGCTACAATATCTTGTTGTTCAGTTGTCAATTTATCACGCATATCACTATTTAATAAATATACATCTTTGTGACTCATGTTATGAACTTTTTGTGCAAAATCTCTATATGACGATTTTTCTTCATCAGTAAGAAGGTTCATATTACCAAACCTAGCAGAATAATTTGTATTATTTTCCATATATTTTTACCTCTTTTATTCATCAAATTGTGGTTCGATTATTCTTATAGAACCATTATTATTGAAATAACGAATATTCAATGGAACCTCTATTCCTTCCAATTGAATCATTATATCAATATGCTTATTTTCTACATCTTTAACACTAGAAATTTTACAATCTCTTTGCATTTGATGTTCTATTTCTTCTTCAAATTCAGCTATAGCTACGTTTGCTTCAGTTTCGTCAACAAAACCAAATCTACCAAAAAATTGTTTTAAACCAACTTCAGGAAATGTTGGAAGATCTCCTTTAGTTATAGATAATCTAGTCATAAAATTATTAAATATTATGGTTTCTTGTATATCCATATTAGTTTTCTTATTTCTAAACAACTTTCCGCTTACATCCAATCGGAAAGTCGGAACAATCAATACTTTATCAGCCATTTTTTAGTCCTTTTCAAATATATTATAATGTAAATTTTTATATTTTAATTGGTTTTTATATTTTTTATAAAATTACATTCCTAAAAAGAAGTACTATTATATAGGAAGATAATTTGATAAAACTTTTTTCAATTATATATCATCACTTTGAAAAATTCATTTGATGATTCTTTCTAACATATTTCGCTTAACGCGATTTAGTATTTCGTGATGTCATTCAACTGCGAATATTTTTATTTTTGACTTTCAATTAATTTTTTATATAATTTATATAAATTCGACAATATAGTATATCAATTATGGAGTAATAAATATGATTAATAGATTATCTGATTCAAAATTTTTTAATTTTGTTAATAAAAAATATAATTATAATCAAACTTTTCAAAAAATTAAATTCAATGAATATAAATTACCAGATAATGTAATTATGGATAGATTAAGTTCATTTAAAGGATATAAATATCCATTTGTTGATGGTGTTATAGATGCAGTAAAAACAAGAAAAGTAATACCTTGTGATTTCACAACACCTTCATATAGTAAAAATACTACTGGTGATATTTTTGTTAATTATAAACTTCCTAGATCAATTTTTAGTTTAAATGGAATAAATCAAGATAAACAAATTGTAACTTATACTGATCTAAGTTCTAAAGGAAAATATATATTAACTCCTCAAAAAGAAATAGCTTATTATGATATTCCTGATTTGATTTTATATCATTTGTTATCAGCAGCATATGTACAATATAATTTAATTACGGATCCAATGCTTTCTATAAATAAATCTTTATATACTAAAATAGCCGAATCATATGCATTAATAGTTAGTAAAATTATTGATAATATGTTTCCTATTATTAGTACAACTAATACTGGATATGATAAAGTATTCTTTTTGTGTATGGTATTTTGTCTTCAAAATATGTTTGGTATTGAAAAAGAAGAAGCTATGTCTAATGCTTTAAAATCAAAATTTATTTCTAATAAAGATTTATTGAAAAATGAATGCCTATATTATCAGACAAATAAAAACTTTATGGATAATTGTGATTATAGTACAATATTTCCATTAGATAATTTTTGTAGAATTATTACTGAAGAATATGAATTTATTGAAAAAGAAGCATTTAAGAGTGAAACATTAAATTTATTCTTTACTAAACGTATGAATAAAACTGCTATTTTCTGTCTTGAATCAGCTTCAGAATTTATTAATATGCTTATATTTGGAAAAGCATCTTTAGGATTGTATAATGATATTGTAATTAAAAATTATTTACAATTATCTAGTTATGATATTATTAAAGAAATTGCAGCTTGTATTAAGAGATAAAAAAATAAAGGTGGGAATTATATCCCACCTTTATAATTATTGATTTTCTTCTAAATATATATTATAACAAAGATCTTGATAATTAGGAGGAATTATGATTGAGGAACAACAGTGGGTACATTCAGTAAAATATGATGTATTAAGTTTTGATAAACATGAAGATTACGTGGATAAATTATTTGAATTCATAAAAAGAAAATTAGAAAAATCACCAGATCACACCTTAACATTAAATACATTATTTGAAAAACCAGATAATGATATATTAGAATATAAAAGTTTTAGAAATATAATTGAAGCTCAATATAGTGGTGTTGCATTCTTGAATGAAACTATTTTTAATAAAATGCAAAAAAGAGAAGATAGTTTCTTTCCTTATTATATTAATAAAACAATTGTTACTGATAAAATATTTATTGTATCAATATGTAAAGCAATGATATTGATGGATGAGAAAAATTTTAATGAATTTAGTTCAAATGAAAATATGCTTGATTATTTTAATTTATAGTTATAATATTATTAAATGATAAAAAAAGAAGAGGTCTATTAGACCTCTTCTAATATATTTTTTTATTCTTGAACCATCATTTCGTTAGATAAGTTTTCGTTATTTTTACAATTTTCATAATATAAATTTGAAAATTCATGTATACTATATTTAATTGATTCTATAGCAGCTTGTATAATATTATTAAATTTTTGATATTTTAGTTCTGATTCTTTAATTTCTTTTTGTACTTGAGCTTCATTTGCTTTGATTTCTTTTTCGACGTCCAATTTTCTAGCATTCATAGCTTCAGATAAAGCCATTTTAAATTGCTCTTGTGAAAGTTGTCTATCTTCTTCAGTTGTTTCTATATTACATCCGATCATTTTACCACTTTCGTCAAAATTAAATTTAATTTCCATATTAATCTCCATAAAATATAAATAGTAGAATATTTCTATTCCTCATTTATATAATATATAAATAACTTTTTATTATTTCTTAAATATATTATATCAATTTAATATATGAGAGAAAATAAACAATTTGGTAAAAGACGTAATAGTAAAAAATTACCTGATGATAAAAGTCTAAAAGAAATTTTTGGTATAGTTAATGATAGTATTAGAAAAACGACATCACATAATATAATGAAAGGGGATAATAAGAATGAAATTTGAGAAAACAGAGGTATTTAATTTTGAAGGTGCATTACGCGGTATGCGTAATCCTAAAAATAGTTGGGATAGAAGTGATAGTGGTGATGAATATGAAGAGCATCTTGGGTATGCTATTCGTAGGTATGTTATTGGTCCTAATGATATAAAACTTGCACAGAGTTTGATAAAAGCAGGAAGTGTACATAGAAAGTTTATGCGACAAATTTTTGTATCAGTGGATATTACGGCACCACTATATTGGTGGAAAGAATTTGATACTTATAAAGTAGGTACAGTTAGTAATTCTTGTTCTACTATGCATAAATTAGCTTCAATGCCAATAACAAGAGAATCTTTTGAAATGGATGATGTTTATTGGATTTTGAATCAAGATGATAATTTTGATTTAGCTAAGATATGGGATGATGATATAAAAAATTTGGAATATCTTAGACGGAAATATAATGAAACTAAAGATATAAGATATTGGAAAGAATTAATAAGAAGATTACCGGAGAGTTATTTACAAAAACGTACAATTACAATGACTTATGAAAATTTATATGCTATGTGCTCTAAAGATCAAAGAAGAAATCATAAACTAACAGAATGGAGAGAATCATTCATTAGTTGGGCAAGGACTCTACCTTATTCTAAAGAATTATTATTTTTAGACGAAATTAATGAAAAATAATACATTTATATTTTATTAAAAACTTCTGAAAAAGAAGATATAATATCTTAATTTGCTTAAATAGGAGAAAAGCATGAAGAAAGAAAGAATACGTTATGAAGATGATTTTGAAAACAATGAATCAACAAGAAAAGATGTTGTAACTAGTGAAGATTTTTCTTCTTATGTACAGAGAACTTATAGACCAAGAAGAAGACGTACAATTAGAAGAATGAAGAAACCATTTAATGTTGAAGTAGTATTTACAGAAGATGCAACATCACTTCAGATGCCAGAGAAAAAGACTAAGGGTTCAGCAGGTTATGATCTTAAATCACTTGAAAAGGTTGTAATTGGTCCACATCAGATTTATCATAAACTTCGTACAGGTGTAAAGATGAAGATTCCTTATGGAACTGTTGGTGATCTTAGTATGAGATCTTCAAAAGGTGATAAAGGATTGATTCTTACAAATTCACCTGGAAGAATTGATTCTGATTACCGTGGAGAAATCATGGGAACGATTTATAACTGTAGTGACGAAGAGATCACAATTGAAGCAGGTGAATCTATTTTCCAGATAGTATTTACTCCAATTAGGATCGGTTATGTTACTGCAGTTCCAGAATTTTCACAGGATCACTTCACTAATGAACGTGGTGAAGGTGGATATGGATCTACTGATAAACCTATGATTGCTGAAAACGAGTAATTTTTATAAATACTATAGGGTATCAAAAATACCCTATAGTATATTTTTTAATAATATTGTGATATTTTTTGACATTTCTATATAATTATTTATAGGAGTTTAATTATGGAAAGAAATCAAGAAAATGATCCAATATTTGATGATAACATTATTGGAGTTGAGCAAAAACCTAAAGTTACTTTTGAACATATTGTACTTAAATTTTTAGGATATGTTTTAAGGGTTTTCTTTTTAATCTGGACAATTATCCAACAATTGATTGGTGTAATTGTAGATACTACTGCTACTCCAGAAAGAAAATATACACCTTTAAAAACGAAAAATGTATTTTTTAATTTCTTAAGACATTATGTTTTATGGAATACTTATGCTCTTCTTATACCAAAAAATTATAAAAGAAAAATTGTTACTATTGGAATGTATATGTTTGGTATTATGAAAGAAAATGATTATCCAACCAATGAAGATTTGTACTTTGCGGATGGTCATAGACTATTATCTATGTTTATGGGTCCATTTCATATTTTTGTAGCAGGAATTCCACTTTTAGTTTATACTATTTATTGGAAAATTGCTATTGAACCTAAATATTCATCTGATGAAGCAAAATATAAGTTAAAGAATTTTTATGTAAATAGATGGGCAGAAAAATTAGGTAATCTTTAAGTTTAAATATATAAGGAGGAAAAGACGAAAAATGTATGATACTGACAAAAAATCTATGATATTACAAAGACGTATTTTGGGTATACTGTGTATAATACTCGCTCCTACAAGCATTATATTTGGTTTATTTGGATTAGATGCAAATCCAAATTACTGGTATACAAGTATTTCTGCAACTTATTGGTCGAATTCAAAAGAACTTATGATTGGGTTATTATTTACAACCTCTGTTTTCTTTTTTAGTTATAAAGGCTATGATTGGAAAGATAGAGTTTGTTCTATTGTACAAGCTATTTGTGCATTAGGAGTAATTTTATTTCCTGTTCGCTCACAGATTTATTCTAAACGTATAGGTTTATTTTTACTTCCAGAATCAGTAAGTAATATTTTACACTTAATTGCATCGGGTACTTTATTTTTGACATTTGCGATCAATATTTTGTGTTTATTCACTATTGGAAGTAATGAACCTACAGAAAAGAAATTACTTAGAAACAAAATTTATAGAACTTGCGGAATTTTAATTTTGGTCGGATTAGCATTTATTGCTTTAAAATGTTTCCCGCCATTCAATAAAATTCCACAATGGTTTCCTTATACAATGATTTGTGAATTTGTTTTATTGTCTTCATTTGGTTTTGCATATCTTGTAAAATCGGAAGCTATAAATAAATTCAATGATACTAATGAATAATAAAGGAGTAAAAATGATTATAGTTTATCGTATTTTACTTTTTATTGCATTACTTTTTATATCTATGGCTATGAACTAATATAAGATAGGACCAATTAGGTCCTATCTTATATATTAATAATTTATCCAATAATATTTAATGAGTTCTTTAATATTTCGAAATACATTCGCATCTATTTTTTTATAAATTGGATCTTGCTCGCAGCAATTTTCTTTATATTTTTCTAATCCATCGTTACTTGTAAATCCATATATAAGTTTATCACACATATAATCAAAATCAGATGGTGTACCTTTAAAAGCGTTATTACTAAGATAACCATCATCAGTTAATTCATCATTAAAAATATTATAATTACAAATGTAATTCGTATTATCGATATTATAACAAGAGATACTATATCGAAACCTAACAGGCAATGAAGTAGATTTAAATCCTATACATTTCCATTCTTTAAATTTAAAATTATAAAATAAATATAGTTTATGAAAACTAATATAGGAAACTAAATTTATCTTATCGCCAAGATTTTTTCTAAAATTTGTATAATTAGTAAAAGTAGGAGTTTCTAAAAATAGAATATTACAATTATCAGAATATGGATTTTTATGAAATTTTATATCTTTTAATTCAAAAGATATTATAACATCTTTTAGTTGTTGATTATTAAATTTAAATAAATTGCATGGTAAAATTCTAACCAATGTTTCGAGAACAGGTTCATCTAATGTATCGTTTATTTTATCTATATTAAAAAACAAAGGATTTGACACTGTTTCGATACGAGAACCATCTAAAGGTGATAATTTATTAAGATATTTATATCTAATTTTTTTAGGATATAAACAAATATATTTGTTGTGATGATTACTAATTTTATCTCTAATTAAAAATGTAGAAAACAAATTATTTATAGTATTAGCTTTTATCGATATTGGTGGATTATTCCATAAATCTTCATGATCGTATAACTCTCCACGACTGTTTAAATCTTCATGACTTAAAAAATAGTCATATAACTGCGGTTTTAAATTATCTAAAAAATAATTTATATTTAAATCACTATTATTTTTTTGTATGATAACTAATTGATCAGAATTTTTGTAATTTATAATATTATGTAATTTATCCAATGCTTTAGCATTTGTATAAAAAAAAGATTTTATAATATTACGATCATTTATAACTGAAAAATATCTTAAATCATTGGAAGTACGCATAGTTAAAACACAATCAAAATTTTCGATAATATATTCAACATCGTTAGATGGGTCATTATTTTTTTTTTGATTATCTTCTTCAGTTTTACTATATATGCGATGTAAAGGTATTTCTGTATTATGAAGTAATGTGTTTTTAAACTCATTATTTGGTTTTGTTATTAGTTTCATTTTATAAACCTCTTTTATAGTATATAAATATGTTTTTCGAATATGATAACTCTGTTCAATCATTATTATTTTTTTTTCGATTATATATTATATTAATGAGTACGTTGTATTCATTAATAATAATTAGTGTAGAGATGATACTACTATAAACATAAGGAAAATAGAAATTATGAATATTTCTAAAATATTTAAAGAGACTAAAGAAAAGGAAGAAAAGAGCAAATTATTAGAAGACGAATGCGTAGAAAAAGTAAAACAATTTAGAAAAATGAGATGCGAGTTTTTATGTAATCTTCTTGCAGAAAATTTAAGTTATGAGAATAATATTTTGAAAGCGTACCATGATGAGGAAAGTGGTAAGTTCGCTATTTTCTATAGAGATCAAATCATGTTGCTTATTATTAGACAACTATTTTCTGATATATTCGGCGCGACAGATTCGGTTAATTTATTCCATGGAGCCAATAACGATATTAATATCGCTATTGATAGTAAATCGTTAACTATTACACCTAAAGGTTCATATGCCAAAATGTCATGTAATACTATTATAAATAAAATAATAGATTTATTTAAAAATAATAGCTCAGATTTATTATGGAAAGATTTTTAAATTAAAAGAAAGGGCTTCGGCCCTTTCTTTTTTATCTATATATTATATTAATGAGTGCATTGTACTTATAATATTTTTTAAATAAAGTAGAGATGATACTACTATAAATATAAGGAAAATAGAAATATGAGAAATGTTTGTGATTGTTGTAAAAAAGAAAAACCTTGGATTAGAACTAGAGTATATCAAGGAGAATGTATAGGCTTTACAGAAGCATATTTATGTAGCAAGTGTTATAAAAATACTCTACAAAAAGAATCAGAAAAGTATAAAAATACAAATTGTATTCGAATATAATAAGGAGGAATTATAGTATGCATAAAACTAAAACTGATACATACTATGAGGAAAAATTAAAAAAAGCCATTGAAAAATTTAAAAAATGGTGTTCTAATAATCCTTCATGTATTGGAAAAGGTTGTTGCCAGGATTGTGTACATTTGATTGATCCTAAACAATATGGAGAATGTTCTGGTCCTCCATTGGATAGGAATGAATTATGCGAACCTGGTTACCAACAGTATGAATAGGAGGAAAAATGGAAAACGAGAAAAATAAGGAAATTTTAGAAAAAATAAAATGTGTTATCGAGCAATATGATAAAAAAGGAATAACACTTGACTCATTTTTAATTTGTGGTAGAAAAACTGATTATTTTGATGAAAAAGAAAAAGAATTAAAACTCCCATCTGTAGAATCAATTTACTGCTCTGGTTATATTGATTCTAAAAGTATTGGACATTCGCATCCACAAATATTAATGACTAAATATCAATTATATAATGAATCAGTTGATAGTCTTATAAAAGGAGCACTTGGTAAAGAAGATAATGAATTTGCTAAGTCTACATTTTTAAGAACTACTGGTTTTTAAACAAATTGATGCATAATTGATAGAAGAAGGGTGAAATACACCCTTCTTTTTTATCTATATATTATATTAATGAGTACATTGTACTAATTATTAATAATTAGTGTAGAGATGATACTACTATAAACATAAGGAAAATAGGAGAAAATGAAAAACAAGAAGAATAAAGAACTTTTGAAGAAGATCAAAGAAACTATCGAAGAATATGATTCAAATGGTATTATCATTGATTCATATTTAATTGGTGGAGGCGAAAAAATATTTACACCAATTAGTGTAGATACTCCCGAGCAAATTTCTTCAGCAGATGTTTTATATTATTCTGGATATATTTCTGCTGAAGGTATATCTAATCATAAAAAAGTATTGGGTAAAGTACAAGTGTTAAACAAATGTATGAACAAAATAATTGAAGCTTCATTTGAAAATAAAGAAGTAGCTTTTACAGAATCTTTATCAATAAGAAATGTAAATGATGATCATACATTGAAATTTAATAAGCCATATCGAAAAAATGCTTGGACTGGATATTGACAGTGAGGAAAAAGAGGAGGATGTAATATTCCTCCTCTTTTTTATCTATATATTATATTAATGATAGTACGTTGTACTTATTATTAATATTAATAAAGACCGTGATTAAGAGAAATAAAGCGGCACTACAGAGAAGTAGTCTACCGAAAGGAGATAATAACACAAGGAAGATAATTATGATCGAAATAGCCAAGTTTGCAGAAAAGTTTATCAGAATACCATCCGATTGGTCTATTAATTTGTATGTTGAAGAGATCTATGGGTCTCTTTATCTTAAAAACCATTTTTCTAGTAGGAAGACTGATACCGAAGGAAAGATAATTTATCTCGGAGATTCACAAGATGAACTTAGGGATCTTCGTGATAATGTCACGAAAGCAGAGTGGAAGAAAGTTAAGAAAGAAATTGGACCATGGAAATGGTTCAGTAATCCGAAAGCATTAAGATATCTCGTTCTCGATGAGAACGAGATATTCAAACATTGTAGTATTGGATTGATAGATTCTGATGATGAAATTCGTTTCATTCCTGAAATATGGGATGAGAATCGTGGAGTAGTTCGACCTGCTCAATGGGCAACTAAGAAAGCATTAGTCAAGTTTTTTGAGAAGGATGAAAATGTCTGTGTACGTCTTCTCTAATCTGACCTGATCTCTTTAAAAAAACAGCAAAACTCTATAAAGGGTTTTCTGTACCATATTACTATGGTTTCTTTTTTATTTATATATTATAAGAAAGATACTTACATTAAAATATCTATAAAGGAGTAATATATGGCTGTAGTCAGAATTGGTGAAGAAGGTAAATTAATTCATCATCGTAATCCTTCTGGATTTAATAATAAAGTAAGATATTTATTATCTGAATCAAAAAGAGATTTTATAAAATTAAATCATATAATGGATCACGAAATATGTTATTTTAATTGTGATAAAAATAATTGGGACAGAGCATATAATATTGCTATTAGATTAATCATAACTAGGGAGTCAATATAATGTCAGATAAAATCAAACAAGTAATTTACGACGACGATAATATTAAAACGCTGGATTCTATTAGTGCTATACGATTGCGTCCAGCTATGTATGTTGATGGGATTGGAGAAGCAGGTTTATATAAAATAGATTGTGAAGCTGTACAAAATATTTTTGATGAATATCTTGTTGGTAGATGTACAAGTTGTAAAGTTACATACGATTCTTCGACTGGTTATATGAAGGTTGAAGATGATGGTGCTGGTATTCCTGTTGGTAAGATAGTTGATATTTTTACTAAAGCTCATACTGGTGGTAAGTTTGATAGAAAAGCATATGAGATAAGCTCTGGCCAGAATGGCGTCGGCATAAAATGTGTAAATGCACTTAGTGAAAGACTTAGAGTAGAAGTATGGCGTGAAGGATATATTGATAGAGATGGAAAAGATGTTCCACCTAAACATGCTGTATTAAAATTTGAAAAAGGAAGATTGCAGGATTCATTAATTGAAGATGTTCCGAATAGTACAAAACATGGTACTACATTGGAATATTATTCTGATAATGAAATAATGAAAACAAATATTCGTAATACAAAACGATTTTCAGATTATCTTAATTTGAATTCATATTTATTACCAGGAATTTATATTCAATATACTGTAGATGGAATGAAGAATATATATCAACATTTTAACGGTATAAATGAATTATTTAGAAATAGATTTGTTAAAGAAAAACATGTAAAACTTTTATTTGATGAAATAAGTTTTTCTGGCAATGAGCAAATGTTTAGTTACGATATTGTGTTTTCATATAATCATATGAATACTGGTGATTCAAATATTGTATCTGCTGTAAATGGAAATAATACACCATTACATGGTGTTCATGTTTCTTCATTTAGAGCTGGTGCAGCTTTAGCTCTTACAGAATATTTAAAAGAAAATGATGATCTTATTCCAAAGGCATTAAAGAATGTTAGTATATCTGGTACAATAGTTAGCGATAATATTGTAGCTGTTATTTCAGTAAAGCATAGAGAACCATTGTATAGTGGTCAAACAAAAGAAGCATTTAAATCTGATGATGTACAAGAACCAATAAAACAAACTACTCGTAGAGTATTTGGTAAATGGCTTAGAGATAATCCTCAACAAGCTAAAAAATTAATTAATCTTATGATTGATTATGCTAAGTATGAGGAAGAAAGGAAAAAGCTTAAGAAAAATCTTATTGAATCTAAAGCTAGTAAAAGTATATTTGCTGCTAATGGAATTGATCCTACAAAATATACAACATGTAGATCTAATAATCCAGAAGAAAAAGAATTGTTTATTGTAGAAGGAGATTCTGCTGGTGGTAATGTTGCTTTAGCACAAGATCGTCAGTTCCAAGCTCTTTATTGTTTAACTGGAAAAATATTAAACGTTATTAAAGCAAGTCCAAATAATCTTAGTAAAGTTATCTTGGATCTTGTACAAGCACTTGGTATGGGGCTTCCTAATGCTGGACCAGTTAACTATAAAAATCTACAATATCATAAAATAATAATCTTAACTGATGCTGATGATGATGGTGCTCATATTGCAACATTGCTTTTAGCATTCTTCTATAAATTCTATCCAAAGATTATTGAAGAAGGTCATGTGTATATAGCAAATCCTCCTATTAAGAAACTTACAATGTCTGATGGAAAATATTTCTATATACATACCGATAATGATTATAATAGACTTATGAGAAAATTTAATTCTGAGATATTTGATTTGATTAGTGTAAAAACAAATAAAGTACTCAGTAAAGAATTATTCGAAGAATTTATTTATCATTGTACAGGTTATGATATTCTTATTAACAATCATTCAAAAGCACTTGCAATGGATCCTGATTTGTTAGAGCATATTGTAATTAATATAGATTTACTTCTTAATTGTACTAACGATATAAATAATAAGACTAATAAAGAGTTTTATAATCGAACCGGATATACTGTATCTCGTACAGATAAAATATTCTTCACATTTGATAAAGATGTAACTCACTTTAATCTTAAAATGGATAAAGGTTTTATAGATCATCATTTCTCAATTATTAGAGAAAAACTTGAAGAAATTATGATTTATGGAATATATCTAAGAGGAAAGAAAAGTGGAAAAGAATATAGAGGAACTATTTATTATCTGATGAAAATAATGAATTCGATACTTGGGCAGAAAATCGAAATAAACAGATTTAAAGGTCTTGGTGAAATGGAATTCTACGAATTAAGCGAAACAGCAATTAATCCAACTACAAGAAGACTTACTAAAGTAAATATGCAAGATGCAATAAAAGCTGATCGTGCAATGCAGTTATTTATGAGTGACCAGAATATAAAATTTAAAAGATTTTATTATGCTGGAAAAGTAGATTTTGATTAAACAATATAAAAGGCATAGTAAAAACTATGCCTTATTTTTTTATATTTTTTTATAACATATAAATATACTTATTGATTGTAAGAGCTATTTTGGCTGGGTCCTACTTGAAATATTTAGGACAAGTTATACACTATCGAAATAAACCCACGATAGAGGTATAGCGGGCTACCATAGGGGTTAATGGTGGTGACACCATCCATAGTGCGTCATTTATTTTTCCTTGTCTTTTAGTGATGTTGCTATGGATGGTTGACTTATTATAAATTTCATTGAATGGTTTTCTAGTTTTTTCCACTTTGAAATATGAAATATTTAAAAGAAAACGATATATTTTTTGTTGGCAGATATCTATCGGTTTAGGTTATTGTATGAAACATTTATTTTTAATTAATGTTTTATATGATAAAAGAAAGTAATTTATTATTTTCTTTAGGTTCAACTCCTGCTGCTGGCGTACAACTCTCTTAACGGTGTTCTGCCTTTGACTGTTTTGCGAGTGCGTAAATTTCTTCCTCCTTTGAGATTGTGTTCGGTCTGGGATCATTTGATCCCAGACTTTTTATT
>Ga0326513_10000739_pt1 | contig 27728 bp, 46 predicted proteins | sample 2_2465_0518_D_FD_203654 | JGI IMG/M metagenome (GOLD analysis project Ga0326513, IMG submission 203654) | Bovine rumen microbial communities from UC Davis, California, United States - 2_2465_0518 | ecosystem: Host-associated > Mammals > Digestive system > Stomach > Rumen | place: USA... | reverse complement strand
GTCAAATTTTCCTCTCTATGGAAAATGGGCGAAATTTATGGCGACTAGGACGAACAAAGCGAAGGTTAAAAAGGAGTATGAACGACTTAGTCGGATATACTCCGAACTTCCTGAGAGTACGAGAGAGTTCTTCGATGGACTCTTCCACGAGGCGGCTCGGCTCCGGGTATTATGCGACGAATACTTTGAGGACATCCAGAAGAACGGAAAGTTCGAACCGCACGAGCGCGGTGGGGTGATATACGAGAGGGAGAGAGAATGCTCGAAGGCTTACAGAGACACAGATCGGCTTTACCAGGCACTGATTAAGACTCTGGACGACAAGCTCCCGAAGAAAGAGACTAAATCGGGATTCTCCAAGATTGACGATGATGACTAATTTCATTAACGAATACTATCAGAAGATAAAAGACGGCACGATCATCGCCGGGGAATATATTCTTCTGCTGTATGAATACATAATCGATGGGCTTCAAAAGAAGTCCTTCTTTTATGAGCCGAAAAAGGCGAACAAAGCGATCAAGTTCATCGAGAACTACTGCCATCATTCGAAGGGCCGGTGCGATCTGCTCAAGCTGGAACTTTGGCAGAAGGCGCTCGTGTCGGTAATATTCGGAATCGTAGACACGGAAGGCTTGAGGCAGTTCCGAGAGGTGGTCCTCATCGTTGCCAGGAAGAACGGCAAGTCGTTATTTGCGGCGGCGATCATCGCTTGCATGGAGTTCTTTGATGGCGAGTACGGAGCAGAAGCTTATTGCTTGGCTCCTAAGTTGGAGCAGGCCGACATTGTCTACTCGTGCTTCTGGCAGATCTGCCAACAGGACGAGGAGCTCAAGAGCCTCATCCGGTCCAGGAAGAGCGACTACTTCATCGAGTCCACGAACTCGACGATCAAGAAGATCGCCTTCAATGCGAAAAAGTCCGACGGCTTCAATCCTCATCTCGTTGTATGTGATGAGATCGCTTCCTGGCAAGGGGACGCCGGCAAGAAGCAATACGAAGTAATGAAGTCCGCCCTCGGTGCCAGGAAGCAGCCGTTGATTCTCAGCTGCTCGACATCCGGATATGTGAACGGCGGAATCTATGACGAACTAATCCTCCGAGGAACGAGATTCCTCAAGGGAGACTCGAAGGAGAAAAGGCTCCTTCCTGTCTTCTATATGATCGACGACATCGATAAATGGAACGACATCAACGAGATCGCGAAGGCGAATCCGAATCTTGGTGTCTCCGTATCGGTCGATTACATGCTCGAAGAGATCGCAGTTGCGGAAGGCTCCCTCTCCAAGAAGGCGGAGTTCATCTGCAAGTATTGCAATTTGAAGCAGAACAGCTCCTCGGCTTGGCTTTCCACCAAGGCAATCAAAAAGGCGACAGGTGAGGAGCTGACGATGGAAGACTTCCGAAGCAGTTATTGCGTCGCGGGAGTTGACCTCTCGCAGACGACAGACTTAACGTCGGCTTGTCTGCTCATCGAGAAGGAAGGGGAGCTCTACGTTATCGCTCACTTTTGGCTTCCTGCGGAGAAGCTGAGCGAAGCGATAGCCAGGGACGGCTTACCTTATGACGAATATATCCAGCGCGGATGGATGTCCACGGCTGGAGACAATTTCGTCGATTACAAAGAAGTGTATCAGTGGCTTGTCGATGCGGTGGAACAGTACGAGCTCCTTCCGCTTAAGGTTGGCTATGACCGATACAGTTCGCAATATCTAGTTCAGGATCTAGAAGCTTACGGCTTCCAGACTGACGACGTCTACCAGGGCTATAACTTGACAGGCGTCATATACGAGACAGAGGGAACCATCAAGGACGGACATCTTCATATTGGAGACAACGACTTGTTGAAGATCCATCTGCTCGACACTGCTTTAGACGCAGATAACAGGAACGGGCGAGTGAAGATCTGCAAGGTCGACAAAAAAGCCCACATCGACGGCGTGGCAGCTCTACTCGATGCCATGTGTGTCAGACAGAAGTGGTATTCCGAGATTGGGGAACAATTACGGAATGCCGGATAAATGGAGGACGTAATGGGAATAGTAGACAAGATCTTCGGCAAGACTAAAGAAGCAGCCGAAGTCATCAATGCAGGACAGACGTTCAAGCTGATTTCAGCTTATGAGCCTGTCTTCCATGATTGGCGAGGCGAGATCTACGAGAGCATGCTCGTTCGCGCTGCTATCGATGCCAGGTCGCGCCACATATCAAAGCTGAAAGTTGAGTTCTTTGGTTCTGCCAAGCCTGACCTCACACGCAGGCTCCAGAAGAGACCGAATCCTTGGGACACTTGGTCACAGTTCCTCTATCGTGTTAATACGATAGTCGATTGTACGAATAACTGCCTCATCGTCCCGGTGTATGATGCGGACCTTAACAAGATTGGTATCTTCCCGGTGCTCGCTCACAGGGCGAAGATCGTGACGCGGAAGAAGGACGGCTCCCTTTGGGTGACCTATAAGTTCCGCGATGGCCAGACAGGAGCTTGTCGATTCGACGAGTGCGCAGTTCTCAGGAAGTTCCAGTTCAAGAGTGACTTCTGGGGCTCTGACAATCTCGCCCTGGACGACACGATGGATCTCGTCGCTATTCAGAAGCAGGGCATCAAGGAAGCCATCAAGAACACGGCTTCTTATAAGTTCATGGCGAAGTCAACGAACTTCTCTAAGGTCGACGATCTAGAGAAGATGCAGAATAACTTCTCCGTGAAGAACTTCGGCAAGGAAGCGAAGGGCGGCGGAGTCCTCGTGTTCCCGAATACATTCAACGATATCAAGCAGATTGACATCAAGCCGTACACGCCCGACAAGGACCAGATGGATCTAATCAACGAGAACGTGTTTTCTTACTTCGGTGTCAATGAGGACATCTTACAGAACAGGGCGTTCGGCGATGCCTGGACGGCATTCTACGAAGGAGCCATCGAGCCCTTTGCCATCCAGTTCAGCGAGACACTGACTAACGCGATCTATTCCGAGCGAGAGATCGCCAACGGAGCTCTCATCGCTACGACAACGAACAGAGTGCAGTATATGAGCTTCTCGGACAAGAAGGCATACGTTGAGGGCGGACTTGACCGAGGGATCTTGATGATCGATGAAGCAAGGGAAGTTTACAACCTGCCGCCTCTCCCGGACGGAGCAGGTCAGAGATTCGTCGCACGTGGCGAATACTACTTCATACAAGAAGAAAATCCAAAGGAGGATGAAACAGATGGCGATCAAGAGTGACAGAGAATATCGTTCATTCAATATCGAAAGACGAGCAAAGGAAGAGGACAGCGAGTCCTCTTTTTTCGTGGAGGGATATGCTTCTACTTTTGAGGAGTATGACCTATTTGAGGACGACCGGGGAATCGTAAGAGAGCGCATCGAGCCCACGGCCTTCGACGATGCAGACATGAGTGACGTCGTGTTCCTGCTCGATCACACCGGGCGAGTTTATGCCAGGACTAAGAACGGAACAGTTGAACTCTCCGTTGATGAGCATGGACTGTTCACGAGAACGGACCTCTCCAAGACATCGGCAGCTCGTGAGGTTTATGAGGATATCGAAGCCGGCAATTATTCACAGATGTCTTTCGCCTTTACTGTCGCAGAGGACAGATGGGAAGAGCACAGAGCAGAAGGCGAAAAGACGATATACACAAGGATCATCGACCGAGTGAAGAAGGTCTATGACATATCAGCAGTGGGATTTCCCGCCAACCCTACAACGGACATCGGCGTCGCTACTCGTTCAGCTATCGACGGAGCGATCGAAAAGCTGAGAGCGGAGCGACTCGAAGAGGAGAGACGCGCGAACGAGGTGGCAAGGCAGAAGCTCATCGCAAAACTGAAACTTATGGAGGTAGAGCATGACTAAGGAAGAGATCATGGCTCTGGATGCAGAGGCTCTCGAGGCTAGGACAGCCGAGATCGAGGCTCTCGTCAAGGCTAACGAAGACGGAACCGACTTCGAGGCTCTCAACCTCGAGCTTGATTCCATCCAGGAAAGGAAGGCTTTCCTTGCAGAAGAGCAGAGGAAGGCAGACGTTGCCGAGGTTATCGCCGAGGTTGGCGTTGAAGACACAGAAATCACGTTCAAGGAGGAAAGACACGTGGCAGACTTTAATGAAATCAGATCTAGCAAGGCTTATGTTGACGCATTCGCTGAGTACATCAAGAACGGAGACGACACAGAGTGCAGGAAGCTCCTGACAGAGCTCGCACCTAGCGACGGAGAAATCCCTGTTCCTACATTCGTAGAAGAGTACATCTCCACAGCATGGGAAGAGGATGACATCCTCTCTCTCGTTAAGAAGACATACCTTGCGGGTATCGTAAGAGTTGGATTCGAGCTTAGCGCTGAGGGCGCAGTTATCCACGCTGAGGGCGCAGCCGCTCCCAAGGAAGAGGATCTCACGCTTGGCGTTGTTGAGCTCAAGCCCGAGACAATCAAGAAGTGGATCACCATCTCCGACGAGGCTCTGGACCTCAAGGGCGAGGCATTCCTTCGCTACATTTACGATGAGCTGACTCATCAGATCGCCAAGAAGGCAGTCGACACTCTCATCAACAAGATCAAGAACGCTCCCGCAGTTGCTTCTGATACAGCTGTTGCTGTTCCTACCATCAGTGCAGATCCTGCTCTTGGTGTAGTTGCTGAGGCTATGTCTCAGCTTTCCGACAGAGCCAACAACCCTGTCGTTATCATCAACAAGAAGTCCCTTGGCACATTGAAGGCTGTAGCTTATGCTGCAAACTTCCCTGTTGACTTCTTCGAGAATCTGCAGGTTCGTTATAACGACCAGCTCGCAGATATCAAGACCGCTGCTACAGGTGACATCTACATGATCGTCGGCGACCTTGGAGTTGGTGCTCAGGCAAACTTCCCTAACGGCGAGGAGATCAAGATCAAGTACGATGACCTGACTCTCTCTGAGCAGGATCTCGTTAAGATCGTAGGCCGCGAGTACGTAGCTCTCGGACTTGTCGCTTCCAACGCTATCTGCACAGTTAAGAAGGCTTGATTTGAGAAGGTTCTCCCCGGGGCGTCCCGGGGAGGCTTTCCTTTAAAGGAGGCTTAACTATGAAGGTAAGAATGAAATCTTCTCTTTTCCACGCGGGCCGCATCGTCAAGAAAGGAGACGTCCTCGTTATTGAGACGGCGTCATTCAATCCTGTACTGATGACGGAGATTCCCGAGATCAAGACAGAGAAGAAGATGGCGGACGAGAAGCCCGCCGCAAAGAAAAGTTCAAAGAAGAAAGGCTGATTTATATGGCACTACTTGACGAAGTGGGATTCTCACTGCGAATAACAGACCTGTCTCTCCCGGCACTTGCTGTTGAGATTCAGGGATATATCGACGAAGCGATCCTTGACCTGACGGAAACGACAGACATTAAGGCATTCGACGAGAGCACAGCGGACGCACTCCTCAAGGGTGCGATCACAACCTACGCACATTATAAGTTCGAGCGCGATGTCAATCGCAAGAATCAGTACAAGGCGAGTTATGACGATCTCAAGGAGAAGATCCTCATGAGTTCCAAGTATTCCACGCTTGGAGGTGATTCCGATGACGTTGATTCGTAAGGTTGGGCTCGTAAAGGAGACCATCTCAACGGACTCGATCGGACAGCCTGTCAAAACATCGGAAACGAGGGAAGTCATCGCAGAGCTCCGCTCCGTAACAGGAACGGAATTCTCCCAGGGACGTCAGAACGGACTCAGTCCGCAGTATTGCTTCGTTATCTCAATATTCGACTATCACGGAGAGGAGACGGTCGTCTACGACGGCAAGAACTATTCCGTTTATAGGACCTATATTGCAGACGACAACACGATCGAGATCTACACCGAAGCCGAGACTGGGGTGACATATGGCTAACAATGTTTCGATTAAAGGCGCGGATTCGTTGAGCGCGGCAGTAGAGAATCTTCTGTCTGCCTCCGAGACCGAGGTCCTTTATGCGACTAAGGATGCCGCAAAGAAGGCGGCAGACTCCACGGTCAAGATGCTCAAGTCGAACTCGAAGAAGAGAAAAGGCGGCTATGCCAGAGGATGGAAGGCAACGAACGAGGGCTATGACTACGTAGTCCATAACGCGAAGTTCCCCGGACTCACTCACCTGCTCGAGAACGGACACGACATCGTGGTCAATGGCGTCAAGGTCGGTCACTACAACGGAGACGGAGTCATCAAGATCGCGGAACAGTACGGCATCGAGGACTTTGAGAAGCTCGTCAAGGCAGAAATCGAGAGGAGGCTCTCAAAATGATAATGTTATTTGACATAAGCCAGGCATTCGTTCAGAAGTACAGATACTTCTACGGACACGCTCCCCTCGGGGCTCAGCTTCCTTATATCGTAGCGACGGACAACGGCTCGAATAACTTCAACGCTGACGGTAAGGTCTACGAACCGATGCAGGCGTTGAATTTGAACTTCTACGCAACAACCAAAAGCGAGACGGACGAAGCGGACATCGAAGCGACTCTTGATTCTCTCGGCATCTGCTGGGAGAAGGAAGAAGCATTCGATGAGAACGGTTCGTTCTATTTAACAATCTATTCTTTTTGGAGGTAAAACATGGCAAACAAGGTCAAGTTCGGACTCAAGAATGTCCATTATGCCATCGTCACGGAGACAGCAGACGAGAATGGAATCACTTCCACCTACACAACGCCCGTTGCTTATCCCGGCGCTGTCAATCTGTCGGTTAATTCCTCTTCCGGAGACAACACTGTCTTCCGTGCGGATGATTCCGACTATTACATCGTGTCGGGTGCTTCCCAGGGCTTCGATGGTTCCTTCGAGTGCGCTTATGTGCCCGAGGCCTTCGAGCATGATGTCCTTGGAATGACGGTGGACGATAACGGCGTTGTCTGCGATTACGACAGCGCAACGGTCAAGTATGTCGCCCTCATGTTCGAGATCAGCGGCGACGACAGCGGAAGGAGATACATGCTGCCGAAGGTGCTCTTCTCGAAGCCTGGTATCGAAGCAGAGACGACAGGTTCTGATGGTAATCAGCCCAAGACCGCGACTCTTGAATTCACAGCAGCGCCTCGTCCCGACGATGGACTGGCAAGAGTTCACACTGGAGACACGACACCCGCGAGTGTATATAACGCGTGGTTCACAACTGTCTACGCAGGATGATGTTTTTGGGGTATCCCGGGAGGAATTCACTCCCGGGATATTCTTTATATTTAAAGGAGCTTGAACAATGAGACAGACAAGAACGATTGAAGGAAAGCCGTTCGATTTGGCGTCGAACGCATTCACACCCATTTTCTATAGACAATTATTCAAGAGGGACTTCCTCGTTGAACTTAATAACTTCCGAGCCCTTAAGGGAAAGAAGGCGAAGGACTTCACATCGGAAGAATTACAGTTATACACGGACCGTTCGGAGGCATTCGCACGAATGGCCTTCTGCATGAACAAGCAGGCGGAGATCGGGGACATCCTCGAACTCCAGAAGCTGACGATCAATGACTTTTATTCCTGGCTATCAATTTTTGAGAATCCTTCCGTGTTTACGACAGCGGAGGCTTTGAATGCGGTTCTTTCAACATGGACGAATAACACCGCACAGTTGGTCGAAGGAAAAAACGCAGAAAGCCGAGAGATCGAGTCATAACGACAGCCTTGATAACACTAAGAGCGAAACAGTTGGGCTTGTCTATGGACGAGCTCTCTTTGATTTCTCTCGGCTTCCTTTACGAGATGATGACGGAACAAGATAACGACTCTTACGACTACGACTACATCGCAGACCAAAGCGATATTAACAAGTTCTTCTAGTAGTAAGAGGTGAACATGGCAAGCGGTAATATTAAGGGAATCACAATAGAATTCCGTGGAGATACCACATCCCTCGGCAAGGCACTCTCTAACGTTAATAAGGAGATCAAGCAGACCGACTCTGCCCTTCGTGAGGTGGACAAGGCTCTCAAGTTAGATCCTGAGAACGTGGAGCTCCTGGCACAGAAGGAAGCCCTCCTTGCAAAGCAGATAGATCAGACTAAAGAAAAGCTTGAGCTCCAGAAGCAGGCGGCACAGGAAGCGGCCACGGCTCTCGAAGAGGGGACCATGTCCCAGGAGGAATATGCCAAGCTGACCGCTCAGCTTGCCACAACAGAGAGCAAGCTTGGAGATCTTGAGAGCGCAGCATCTGATTCCGCTGATTCTCTTGGAGACGCAGGAAGCGAAGCCGCCGATGCAGGTGACGAAGCGGAGGAGTCCGGAGATGCGGCTGCGGAAGCAGGCAAGGGATGGGAGACCTTCGGAGAGATGGCTGTTGCGGCTGCCGAAGTTGTAGCCGGTGCCGTGGCAGGTATCGCGGCGGCAGTTGGTGCGGCCACAGGTGCTCTTGTTCAGTGCACCGTATCGGCTGGAGAATTTGCCGATGAGGTTCTGACGGCTTCCGTAGTGACAGGAATGTCGACCGACAAGGTTCAAGAACTTCAGTATTCGGCGGAGCTCCTCGATGTCTCCTTCGACACGATCTCGTCTTCCATGACGAAGAACCTAAAATCGATGTCTTCCGCTGCGAGTGGAACAGGAGAAGCGGCCGAGGCATATCGACAGCTCGGAATATCTGTCACGGATGCGGACGGCAATCTTCGAGATTCAGAAGAAGTATATTGGGAGCTCATCGATGCTCTTGGCAACGTAACGGACGAGACAGAGAGAGATCTCCTCTCTATGCAACTTCTCGGCAAGGGCGCCAAAGAATTAAATCCTCTTATAGCGGCAGGATCAGACACAGTCGCTGAATTCGCCCAGGAAGCGCATGATGCAGGCTATGTTCTCGATTCGGAGACCCTCGATGCTTTCGGAGCATTCGATGACCAGATGGTCAGAATGGACAACGGCGTCACGGCTGCCAAGAACGCACTCGGCACCGTGCTTCTTCCCATCCTTGGCCAGATGGCAGGCGAGGGAGTCGACCTACTCTCACAATTCACAAACGCAATTCTTGAGACGAATGGAGATGTCTCTCAGCTTGGCGGAGTTATCGAGGAGATGCTCCCACAGGCAATAGAGATTATTAATGAATTCCTCCCGATGGTCATTGAAGTCGGAGGGACAATCATTGAAGTTCTGGCACAGGCAATCATCGACAATCTTGATATTATCCTGAACGAAGCTATTGAGATCGTACTGACGATCACCCAGGGCATCATTGATGCTCTCCCGGAACTCCTTCCGGCGATAATCGGAGTTATCGATCAGATCGTCACGTTCTTGATTGAGAACCTGCCGACGCTCTTTCAGAGTGCCATCGATATCGTCATCACGATCGCGAATGCAATTTCTGAGAACCTGGACGAGCTCATCCCTTCAGTCGTTGACTGTATTCTTCAGATAGCGGAGACACTTACATCTCCCGATAATCTCGAGAATCTGATAATGGCGGCTCTTGATATCATGATCGCTCTGGCTGAGGGACTCGTCGCGGCAATCCCGGAAGTGGTTGAAGAGATCCCCGAGATAATCGCCAATATCATCGAAGCCTTCGCGGAACTTGGTCCTCAGCTTATGGATAACGCTTCTGAGTGGGGTGCAGATATGATCGAGGGATTGATTGATGGTATTAACTCCATGATTACAGGTCTTGTTGATACCGTGTCGAACGTGGCAAGCACAATCGATAGTTACATCGGTTTCTCGGTTCCTGAGAAGGGACCGCTTTCTGACGCTGACAAGTGGGGCCCCGATATGATTGAACTCTTCACCGACGGAATGGAAGACGAACTTCCTTCTTTGCAGAGGTCACTCTATCAGACGGCATCCGTCATTGATAACAGCATGGGCGGCGCTGACTATAGCGGAGCTCTTGAGGGAATCTCGTCTCAGCTTGCAGGCATGGGAAGACCCGAAGTCATCAATGTGTATCTCGGAACGAACAAACTCGGCTCTGTAGTTGTTGACGCACTTAACAGTGAGAACTTAAGAACAGGAGGAACAGCATGAGCCTCGGAAAGTTTTTGGTTATAAATTCGAACAGGATGCCGAATCCGAATCCCGGGACATGGGCGGAGTCGCTCAATCCCATCGAATCGGAATATTACACGGAGAACGGAACAAGGAAGACGATTCCGACAAGGCTTGACAGGAAGTCATGGAAGGGAAGCTTCAATTGTTCTTCAATGATGAGAGAAACACTCGAGAATCTCTGCAAGCTTCCAAGGGTCACTTGCACGGTGGATGGTGTCTCGTATTCCGGGACGCTTCGTCTCAATGGCGAAGTTGCCCTCTATGCCGATTCGGAATATACGAACGGAACACAGGGCCTTTGGACGGTTCCCCTCATCTTCCAGTCATTTTAAGGAGATAATCAATGTATAACGCAAGCCCCGAATTTCTTGGAGAATTGAAACAGAATTCTCGAATCGAGCATCTGAGGGGAACTATCGGAGGGAAGTCCTTCTCTGACGAGAATATCCTGTCGATGAATTATACAAACAGATGTTCCGACACCAAAGAGGTGAGCTTCGGGCTCGCCTATGTTGGACAGATACAAATAAGCCTTTGTGATATAGATATCCCGCGTGGCTCCTGGAACAATCTCAGGATCTCGTTACAGTACGGATTGGATATCTTCAATGGAACCGAGGCGGAGACAGTTTGGGTTCCTGTTGGTGTCTTCTATGTATCGGAGGCACTATGGACGGACACGTGCATCAATATCACGGCAAACGATGCGATGACGAAGTTCGACAAGCTGATAGTAGCCAACGAGATCACCGGCGCGATTTACTCGTTCCTAAACTGGGCCTGCTCCATGTGCGGAGTCACATTCGGGATGACTCCCGAGGAGTGCGCAGAACTTCCGAACGGAAACGAGTTCCTCGGGTTATATCCCGAGAGCGACATTCAGACATATCGAGATCTGATTGGTTGGTGTGCTCAGACAGTCGGAGGATTCGCCACAATAGACAGGAACGGCGCTCTTGTCGTTCGCTCCTGGGCGAGCTCCTCGATTGTGGACACATTCACGGCAGGAGACAGGATCGTCGGTTCCTCGTTCTCTGACTTTGAAACGAACTACGCAGGAATCTCCATCGTTAACATGGAAGACAAGACGACTTCCTATTACGGACAGGGTGACGGAGTGGTCATCAATCTCGGCTCGAATCCGTTGCTACAGTTCGGAACTGCCGAGACCAAAGACAGGCAGAGGAACGCACTCCGTGCAGTCGTTCAGGGATGCCAGTGGACTCCTTTCCGTTGTTCGCTGATATCGAATCCCATTTATGACCTGGGCGATCTTATCAGTATGACAGGAGGCGTCGCAGGAGACGATTCTCTCACTTGTTGCATAATGAGTATCAATTGGACGCCGAAGGGTCTCACGGAGTTCCAGGGCTACGGATCAGATCCTGCACTTGCATCCGGCAAGAGCAAGACGGACAAGAACATCGCAGGTTTGTCCGGATCTACTAATACGGATAAGCTCTCCGTCGTCCATTATGTAAACGCGGATGCCTACGCATTCGAGAGCGAGTGGGTCAGAATAGCAAGGCTGAGGATCGGAGTAGCTAATAATCAGATTGCTCAGCTTTTCGGAGTTATTCGTTTGAACATGAGCTCCGCGGGAATCGTTCGGGTCAGATACCTTTTAAACTCCGACTATCTGCCCTTCATTCATGTCTGTCAGTTCCCGGTGGGACTCGACACGATCACTCTATACCTTCCGATAGCCTTGACGAATATCATCGTCAATCAGCTCGACGTCGAGATTATGAGTGACGACGGAGCGGGTATCATCGCGGTCGATAATGTGCAGATCGGACTGCAGGGAGTCGGAGTCACTTCGGGAGAATGGGACGGCTACATCGACGCAGCCGATTCGTATTTCTTCCCCTTCCAGAATGGTATCGGCTTCAATTATGAGGATGAAGCGGAAGTCACTACATCGAGTTCTATCTTACCGATAACGGCAAGGGACACAGCGGCATTCCCGCTGCAGGCAGGCTTAGCCTTCGGGTACACTGAGACGGCTAACACGAGAATCACTATGGAAGGTCGAGTTCGGAGGTTAACAACCGAAGACGGAAAGCATCTTCTTACTGAGGATGGAAAGAACATTATCATGGAGGATTAAACAATGGATGAAGACGATATCAAGTTATCTGAGATGTCAGCAGTAGCTCCGATTGGAACCAGCCTTTTGTATATGGCTGTGTTTAACGCTGCACTTAATCTGTATGAAGCAGGCAAGGTAACTGCCGAGGAACTTGCCAACCTTATCAATAACAGCCTGCAGTACGCGGGATTGAATACCACAGCAAAGACGATTCTTGGCGCTATCAACGAGCTCCAGGCAGGCGGAGGCGGAGGAGGTTCCTCCGTTGCTTGGAGCCAGCTCATCGGTTCCGGAGCAAAGATCGCCGAGATCACCATCAACGGAGTGTCTACGGATGTGTTCGCTCCTGTATCTGGTGGAGCGACATACACCGATGTCACTGGAACGTTGGTCGCTGGTCAGACGACGGTCACGTTACAGGATTCGTCAATTCTGACTACTTCCACAATCGATGTATATACGGATACGTTCGGGGTGAACCCGACGGCTATTTCTATCGCTGCGGGAAGCGTGACGCTGACGTTCCCTGCTCAGCAGACTAACATTGGCGTGAAAGTGAGGGTGAGCTAATGGCTTGGTATAGGTGCGAAGTAGGCGGAAGCGGAGGCGGACAGTCTTCTTTCGAGTTTCAAGCTGACGTGTCGGGTAGCTGGAACGAGTCAGCTGGAGGCGAGAGGGCTATGCTGACAATAACGGCGACAGATGATACGACGATTTCCTTCGGAACTGGCAGTACGGGCAGAACTAACTGTAGTAATAACGACGGCTATATCGAGATTCACAAGAATGGAACTTCGGTTCATCATGTGACTCTTACGACAAATACAACAGTGGCGCTGGGAACTATTCCAGATATCTCGCTTTCTGCTGGCGATACCTGCGAGGTCGTCTTCGGATTCGAAGGCTCTCACACAAATATAAATATGCATTTATATGACGGAGAGATAAATATAGACGGGCGTGTATCTATAGCGGGAGCTTCTGCTTATTCCAATTCGACAGTTACACTCAAGTGAGGAGGAAAGACAATGATAAAAGGACGAGTACAGTTAGATTTTTGCGATGCCTTAACGGGCAGAGTAAAGGAGAGGATAGAGGGCAATAATGCGTTTACGGACGCCATCAATTCCCTGCTCAATAAGGCGCCTATGGGATGCGATAGAAGAACGCTGGATGCGACGCAGACGGCGACGGAGTCAGTGCTGGATTTAGCCACGACAGCCCTCGGCGGCGTATTGTTATTTCCTGAGGATGTCGGAACGGGATTATACGAGCCGCTGACTCAGCTCCCGACTGCCTATTCTCGATACGGAGCACAGGACACCTCCGACACGAAGTCCGGAGCTTACTCCATCGCCGAGTCAATCGAGATCCCGAACGGATTCCGTTTCGTTCACGAATGGGGAGCCTCATTCGGTAACGGAACAATCAAGACAGTTTGCTTGACGAATAAGTATGGCGCGGAGGCCTACGGGAGTAAGTCATATTTCGGCGATACATGGCGCTTCTCTATGGGAGATATCGGAGGAGCTGCTCGATATATCGGCTTCTGCGATGAGTATTTCTACTTCCTGGACAATCACAGAGCGCTTGCCAACGGAACGCGGATAATGAGGATCAAGAGGCCTCGCCTTGAGATGCTCATAACACAGAAGGCTTGGAATATAGCGAATGCCGAGGAGGTCTATACCTGCGATACCAATAATAGCCGCGTTGGTATATCAGAGGCTGACAAGAAAATATACGTCCTTAAGGGAGCCGCAAGTTCCAACAAGACGCTCGTGACAATCGACCTGTCTGTTACACCGGTAACGGTGACGAGCTCCACCTTGGCGAACACGAATTCAATCCCAGTCGCTCCGAGCTATAGATATATCGGGATATGTAAGCGCGGGAACTATATCTACTTCGGAAAGTCGATTTCAGGGACGGAGTTGACAATTACGAAGCTGAACATCACGAACACAGCGGACACGGACGAGCTGACGGCAACCATCACAGATTCCGCAGGAGATATCTACCTGACCGAAGACACAAACGAGATCATCGGAAACGGATTCGTTATTGATACGGATGATACAGTTCATGTAACCACGGCAGTCGCCAGAGCGGCAGTGGGCTCAAGGTGCGGCGTTTGGCAGGCCTATTCCGCACAGTCGGTCTCCCTGTCGGCGGAGAGAGTTCCTCTTGAATGGCAGATAAATCCGTACTACATGGCATCGAAGTTCTCGCTGGAGAGTGCGGTCACGAAGACGTCCGCCTTGACGATGAAGCTTGTCTATGAGGTAACACATACATGAGTAAGATCTACAAGAAGGAGATAGTCCAGAGCCTCCCCGCTGCCGGGGAACTCGACACGGAATACTTTGTCCCCTTTGACAATCCGGAAGATGGCGGCCTCTCTTACGTATGGAGCGGAGCCGCCTGGATTCCGCTCTTTGACGCGAGACATAGGATCATCGCCCGAGGCAATATCATCGTGCGATGCGACGCGTCCTCCGTCTCCTACGATATCGCTCTTGGGAATTCTAACATCACGAGCTCGTGCAGAGCCTTTGTTCAGAGGACGACTTCGACATCCGTTGAGGATGCTTCCCACGTAATCGGCTGCGAGTGCATCGCGGGAGGAATCAGGGTCTACTTTAATAAGAAGAGTACATCCGTCTACTACGTTAATTATATAGTCTTTGCAAATTAAGGAGGTAAACATGATTAAGATCAGACAGGGCACAACAACGACGATAACTGTCAACATCCCCGAAGATATTGACATTTCGACGATAACTGAGGCTTGGCTTTATATCAAGTTCGATGAGCTCCAGCTCGACAAGGTTCTCGATGACATGCTCGTAGATGAAGAGGAAAACAGGTTCCTTTGTCCGCTGACTCAGGAGGAGACTCTTGCGCTGCCGTTGGGCTATCGCGGATTCATCCAGATCAGAATGCTTGACGAGAACGGTGCCGCTTATACCTCCGACCCGTTGGTCCCGGTTCTCATTGAAGAAGCCTACAAGAAGGGAGTGATTGGAAATGACTGATTTTAACGCTAAATTCAACGGCAAGGAGACAGCCTTCACCGCCGTTTTCGGTGCCCTTGCAGGTGCCGGCGGAACGACAGACTACAACAGATTGAAGAACAAGCCTTCAATCAACGGCGTCGAGCTTGTCGGCGATCAGTCGACGGAGGATCTCGGAATCGAGATTCCTTCCAAGGTCTCCGAGCTCGAGAACGATGCAGAATACCAAACAGAATCGCAACAATCCGCCGCCATTTCCGAGGCAATCGCGGATTTTTACAAATCGTTATGCACGGTTAGGAAACTTGAAAAAACATTGAAATCCCGCGATGTAATCAATGCGGTGTCCAAAGAATCATATGTGGTTTTTGACAACATCAATGTTGCGGATGGCGTGCCATGCACAAAAATTCGAATCAATCCTTTTTTGGAAGTGTACGCAACGGATAACAATAATTCGCCAATTGAATTCACATGGGGAGAATTTACGGCAACGGATAATCCATTGACCGATGAATGGGAATTCACAGGCGGCACCACAAAAACACAATCCCTTGCAAGTGTCGGTTGGTCCCCGGTTGGAAATTCGGCAATGTCGAATATTAGAATCACATCAAAACCCGAAATTTCATGGAATTTGACATACAATTCAAATGCCGAATCAAACCCATGGGGCGGTTTAAATAACAACGAATGGACATATAGCAATCAAATGGGCGGATATGTGTTTTTCCGAGTTGATGGGATTTCTAATGACCGAACAAAAATATTGGAATGGATGGAAAACAACAATTACCAAATCAGTTATGGGGAAAGCGTTTCGGCGAATAATGTTGTTGTAAAATTTGACAAACCATACACAAACGCCAATTTTCAAATTGGAATTGAACGATACAATAAAAACAATCAATGGGAATTTGACCGTGAAAGCACGTGCAGATTGATTGAATATATGGTTGATGCAATTCTATCAATTAGGGATGTAGATTAAGGAGGGCACCATGAACAAGGAATTTTGGATTTCAGCTGGTATCAGAGCGGTCAGGACGATCGCCCAGACTGCCATCGCTACCATCGGCACTTCAGCTCTCATCGAGGAAGTGAACTGGCTCGTCGTTCTGTCGGCATCAGCTCTCGCTGGCATACTGTCGATTCTGACGAGTCTGGCAACAGGTCTTCCTGAGGTGGAGGCAAAGAAATGAGCGAGACGATAATCGTGGCGATCATATCGTTCTTGGGGACCGCGATCGGCTCCCTCGTGGCGGTCGTATCTTCCAGCAACCTCACAAAGTACAGGATTGAGGAACTCACGAAACAGGTTCAAAAGCACAACGAAGTCGTTGAGCGGACTTTTAGACTGGAAGAACATGCCGCCGTGATTGATGAACAGATTAAAGTCGCCAATCATAGAATACAGGATTTGGAGGCGAAGCTATGAAAACGAATACAGGACTTGTCGAATACGCGAAGGCACAGATTGGCCGCCCTTACTGGTTCGGGACATGCGGAGATATCGCAGGACAGAAGCTCTGGGAAGGTAGAGCGAAGGCTTATCCCAAATATTACTCCGATGCGAGACTCAAGAAGGCGCTGGCAAGGGGAGACTTCGGGAAGAAGGTTCACGACTGCTCCGGGCTTATTAAGGGCTATCTTATGAGCAACGGCCCCGACATGGCGGCAACCTATAAGAAGAGTTATGACCTTTCCGCGAACGGCTTCCTTAAGAATGCCGTGGAGAGCGGTCCCATCAGCTCCATCCCCGAGATCCCCGGACTTGCCGTCTGGAAGAATAACCACATCGGGATCTATATCGGTAACGACGAAGTCATCGAGGCGAAAGGGTTCGACTATGGAATCGTCAAGAGTTACCTCAGATGCTCGAACTTCACAAAGTGGATAAAACTCCCGTTTATAACTTACGGAGCCCAAATCGAGGCTCCTGCGGCGTCAGACGATGCGATTGACGCGGATTTCTATATCGTGGTTAAAGGCGATACGCTCTCGGCTATTGCCCGAAAGTTCAACACCACGGTCTCGGCTCTTGTAGAGCTGAACGGAATCACAAACCCGAATCTCATTCGAGTCGGTCAGAAGATCCTGTTCAAGAAGACCGCCGCGTCTTCTCCCAAGACGTGGAAGGGGAAGGTCACGACCGAGACCCTCCCGCTCAATGTCCGGAAGACATCAGACCCGAATTCCGCGATCATCGGGTCGCTTCCCAGAAACGCGATCAGGACGTTCCAGGGTGACGCGGTCAACGGAATGTATGAACTGGAGAACGGTGCCGGTTGGTGCTCGTCCAGGTACATCAATAGATTGTAAGTTCCGAGTGGCACGGCGCTCGTCACTGTTCGTTCAAGCCCCCGATTTTTCTCGCCATTTCCTTTATTGTATATTCTGCTGAGGCTCCCACCGTGCGGGGAGCCTCTTTTTTTATTCCGACTTCCACCATTTTTTACACCATAGAAAACAGAAAAACCTCGAAACCTTTGAGATTCCGAGGTTCTACGTGGTGGAGACTACGGGGTTTGAAGATGGCGGAACAAGTGCCAAAATGCAGTAAAATCAAGGCTTTCAAGCGTTTTTCAATGGTGTTAAATGCAATATTTCAGCCAAGATTTTTGTCAGATTCCCACCATTTTTCCCACCATGATTTACACCGTCGCCCTCTTGATGGAATAGAGGGGAGTGACCTTCAATTTTTCGGAGGCTTCGTGGAGCTCTCCATCTAGTTCGTGGTTACCATAAAGCGCGTGGGAATCTGTCGAGTCACTATGTCCGAAGATCGTCTTCATGAGTCTCTGGGGAAGATAGGATTCTACTTGAGTATAGAATGTGTGTCTCAGACAGTAAGGCGTGAGGGTCGGGGACAAATCCAGCTTCTCCTTGATGCGGTCCAGGCACTTCCCGAGAGCCTGTTGACTTGGCATCATGCCAAAGGGAGAGCAGAAGACCCACAAGGAACCGAGGCCCTTGCTTACTTCCACCTGTTCCTCGAAAATCTCCCGGACTTCTCCGACGAGCTCGATTCTTCTCCTGGCATTCTCATTCTTTCCCGGTGTTATCTTGCCGGTCTTATCCACGGAGCGCTGGATCGTGAGGACTCCGTTCTTATAATCGCCATGTTGGATTCCGAGGACTTCCCCGGGACGGAGTCCGGTGAGGAGCTCGAACATCAAGGCTCTTTCATACCAGAGAGCCGTCGGCTCCGCAAACCATCTCCTTATATCTTCCATCTGCAGGATCTCGCGGCCCTTAGTCGGAGCATCGAAGGGAATGTATAATTCGTCAGAGTAGTTTATTGACATGTACTCCCTCGGGACGGCCCAGCGCATGAACAAGCTGATGACTTCCTTGATATTCTTGAGGTACTTCTTGGAGAGCTGTCTCGTCGGATTGTAGTTGCTTCCATCCTGTCGGAGCCTGGGGACAGGTTCCGCCTTTGAGAGCACGGACTGCCATTGATCGAGAGTGATCCTCCCGACTTTGAGATCTCCGAGCTTGGGAAGAATATGATTCTTGCCTGCAGAACGAATCCGCTCTACTTGGGAGTTATTGCCTCGCTTGTTGATATATTCCTGGATAAAAAGGGGATAAACCTCGGCAAGAGTCATCGAGTCCTTGCCTCCCGACTCGAGCCATGCGAGCGCCTTCTCCCTGACGATCCTCTTCCCCTCCGAACGTGGGACGGAAGACGAGAAGGTCTTTCTCACGCCGTTCCTCATAAGGTCGACTCTCCATCTCTTCTCTTTATCTGACCATATCGGCTTAATGCTGACGTACATTGAAAAGACCCTCCCTAAAAAGTATAATAAATACAACTGCCGTAGAAATACGGAATTGCCTCTCTTAGCTCTCGCTTCCCCCCTCGGAGCGGGAGCTTTCTTTCTTTAAGAATTCGCTATACTTAAGTATACGGCGGAAGTGTTCCTCCGGCATTGTCATAACTTCATCAATGAACTCTGCTCTTCCGGGGACGATGACCTGCTCCGCCACGACCTCGCCCTCACAAAGTGCCTGAGCAGTTACGCCCAGGACTCGGCAGATCTCCTTGAGATTCTTGACCGTGGGCTCGTACTTATCAGTTTCCCACATCTTAATTGAGTAGACGTTAACTCCGATGGCCTTGGCAAGGTCCGTCTGGGTCATGCCTTTGCTCTTTCTATATTTTCTTAATTTATCACCAAAAGTCATAGAATCGCCTCCTGCGATAAATATAACTGAATGTAATGGATTTGTAAACAAAATCGAAAAGAAAGTATTGATTTTCTACGGAATGATTGCTAATCTCAATATGAAAGTTGGGTAAACCCAACCAAAAAGTATAGGAAGGAGGTCAAAAGATGGGAAACAGGATCAGAGCGGAACGCGCGATGGCCAAAGTGTCCCAGGCTCAGCTTGCCGAGGAACTCGGACTTACTACTCCGACTCTCAGGAGGTACGAGAACAACATCGACTCGTGTCCTGTCGGGCTTGCTAAGCAGATAGCGGAATACTTCGACTGCAGCATCGATTACATCATCGGAGTTTCAGAGACAAGGAGGTGACGACATGAAATGCAGAGTGCGAGGCTCATTTCCTCGGATCAGAGAATACTTCCATAATTCAGACGAACTCGGTCAGGTCATCAACAGAGGGACAAGGACGATCATGACGAGACTGAAAGTCGGAGGATGGACGGACAAAGAACAGCGCCTCATATTGGCCCACATGGGACTTGAGGACAACACAGACAACAGAAGAGAGGTTTTCACATTATGATTATTGGTTTATTCATCACGATGGTAGTAATAAGCGGGCTCAATCTTTACCTTTACCATCTCAGCAATTCGGACAATCAGAGCATCCAGCAGGACATCGACCATCTAGTATATGAGCGTAAGGAACTCGAGAAGAGAGTTCAGCTCTTGGAAGCTCGTATCATGAAGGCTCCCAAGACAGAGATCTACTACAAGCCCGACGATGTTGATTCTCCCAGGTATGGAGGTTTCTGATATGGCTAAGAAGGATATCATCGAAGTTTTTATCAAGAGACCCGGGGTGATGCTCCGCAGGATCTCGATCGCGAACACGTTGGAGGCATTCCAGGAAGCAGTCGGCGGATATATCGAGACATACGGTTTTTATGTTGGCGGAAAATATGTCTGCATCATCTGTAACGAGAACGGAAAGATAGACGGCGCTGAATTCAATTTCTATCTGAATACAGGCTGGCGCAAAGAATACTTCGTGGGGACTGTCGTCTTCGTGGGAACGGATGAGGATGAGTTCTGCTCCGTGCCTGTCGGAGCTATCGAGATACAGAAGAACATCCGCGAGGATATCGGTGCCTATTATTGCTACGAATGCGGCGTATGGTTCGACGAGCCGCTCATCCGTGAGGTGGACATGGAAGAGCTCTTCGGAGTGGGAAATGTGTTCTCAGATCATCATCACGAGAAGCACATGTTCTGTCCCTTCTGCGATTCTTCCAGTATTGAGGCGAAAGGGGAATTCTTCCGATGACACAGAACGACAAAATATTGAACTACATGAATAAGTATGGAAAGATCTCGCAGCGCGACGCGTTCGAAATGGGCATATCGAGACTAGCATCGCGAATCCACGAGATCAAGGGTGCCGGTTACTCCATCAAGACCGAGAGAGTCAAAGTCAAGAACAGAGACCAGTCATCTTCCATTATAGCAGTTTATTCACTTGGAGGTGAAGCATGAATTATAACGACCTTAAGAAGGCAAACGCCACAATTCAGATGAAGCCCATCAAGGGCAAGCAGTACGCAGAGACCAAGGAGAGAATCAAGGCATTCCGTCAGTTATTCCCCGAGGGATTCATCAGAACCAAGATCATTGAGAAGGATGAGAAGGGAGTCCTCATGGAGGCAGAAGCGGGTCACTTCGTTGCTATCATGGACAAGGACGGAAGCGTTGTCGACTTCCAGGAGGCAATACTTGGAACAGGTCACGCCTTCGAGTTCCTGGCTAAGAATAGGAATATCAATTCGACATCCATGATTGAGAACTGTGAGACTTCCGCCATCGGTCGAGCTCTGGCTTCCGTTGGTATCGGAATAGATGTTTCCTTTGCTTCATACGAGGAAGTCAATTCCGCCGTATACGCTCAGGCTGCCGAAGCTCCTGTTGAACCTGTCCCGGAGACGGATGCAGAGAAGAAGGCGGCTGGTGAAGAGTTCGTCGGCTTCTGCACGAAGAACAATATAAACGCGGCGCTTGCAGCCAAGCACTTCGGACTCAGAGGAAAGTGTGCAGCCAAGCAGACACTCGCGGCCCTGGCTTCCCTCAAGGAATTTGTGAACGCGGGAACGATCCCTGCTGAATGGAGGGTCGGCTGATGGCACAGGATAGCGTATCTGTTGACAGATTCAAGTATATCGGAGGCTCTGATATCCCGATCATCATGAATCTGTCTCCATTCAAAACAAGATGGCAGCTCCTGCAGGAGAAGGCTCAGCTCGTCGATGATGAGTTTCTCGGCAATAAATACACGGAATATGGAAACATCATGGAACCGCTCATCCGGAACTATGTCTCCAAGAAGTGTAAGACTAAGTTCATCGAGGGAAAGCATTATCTCAAGTTCTCGGATTTCCCTGTCCGCATTCATACAGACGGAGAGAATACCAAGGAACAGCGAATCCTTGAGATCAAGACGACATCAAGGATCTACGACAGTGTAGAAGGCTACAAGCACTATCTCGTTCAGCTTCTGTTCTATATGAGCATGATGGACTACCATCACGGAATCCTTGCCGTCTATGAGCGCCCCGATGACTTCTCTGTAGAGTTTGACCCAGAGAGATTGACTCTCTATCCTGTCGAGCTCTCAGACTACGAGGACCTCATCAATGAGATCAAGCGCGCCGTCATCCTTTTCATTTCGGACTTGGAAAAGGTCAGGGCAAATCCGTTCATCACCCAGGAGGATCTTCTTCCCGGGGATGCCGAGGCTCTTGCCTGCCGCCTGGCCGAGATCAAGGAGCAGGAGGAGCATTTCAAAGAGATTCAAGAAGAGAAGAAACTCGTCGAGGCAAAGCTTGCGGAACTCATGGAGCAGAACGATATCAAGACCTTTGACGGTTTTGGCTGGAAGATGACGAGGGTCTCAGGCAAGGAAGGCGAGAAGAAGATTGTCCAGGAATTCAATTCCGAGGTCTTCAAGGTCGAGCATCCGAGACTCTGGAAGAAGTACATCACGGAGGTCGAGAAAGTCACAGGAGGCAGAAAGACAACGATCAAGCTGACGAGGCTCAAAGATGAAACTTGACTGGTTCCAGGTCAACGACCACACGATCATCTCAATCCAGAGCCCTTATGGGATCACATATCGAATCACGAGACAGGGCGAGAAGTTCCGTCTCATAAGGTCATCAATCAATGGGGACCGCTGGATATCGACTCATGATTCCATCGAGCAGGCCAAGCTGGAAGTGGAGATCATTCTTGAAGAAATTCGCAAACACAGGAGGTAAATAATGAATAAGATCATTTTAATCGGAAACATCACAAAGGAGCCCGAGGTCTCAACAGTCGGGCAGAATCAGACGGTCAAGTGCTCCTTCTCCGTCGCGGTCGGCCGTAAGTTCAAGGACCAGAACGGCAACTATCCCACGGACTTCTTTAACTGTATCGCCTGGGGAAAGACCGGGCAGTTCATCGGGAACTACTTCCACAAGGGAAGCAAGATCGCATTGACCGGCAATATGCAGAATAGGTCCTACCAGGCACAGGATGGAACCACACGATACGTTTGGGAATGTATCGTCGAAGAAGCGGAGTTCGTAGAGAAGAAGACCGAGACATCAGCTTCTGCTCCGGCACCCGCACCCGCTCCCGCGCCTGCTCCGGCTCCTGCACCTTTGGCTCCAGACATCAACGACGCACCACTCGATGAAGGTCCCGAGCCCTGGACTCTCCCCGGCTCTGACCGTCATAAAGTGCAGGATGATCCCGACTTCTTGGGTCTTCCCTTTGAGTTCTGATTATGGTTATTCACATATTCATTCCCGGGAATCCTCCGACAAGGACAGCCCAGCAAAAAGGCGTCTCAGCCAGGAACGGCTACGTTCATTTCTACGAGAAAGCATCTGTCCGTCAAGCTAAGGACGAGCTCGCGTGGAAGATCAAGCCCTCAGCTCCTGCCGAGCCCATACACGGAGCAGTGGCTCTTACTATCCGCTGGGGCTTTGAGCTGAAACGAGTCAAGAAGCCAGGCTATAAGACGACACGTCCCGACCTGGACAACCTTGAGAAGGGACTCATCGACGTCATGACGAAGCTGGGCTTCTGGGACGATGACTCACAGATCGTTATCAAGACGACAATGAAATACGAGGTCCCTGTCGGCGAAGGATTCCTCGAGATCACCGTGGAGGATCTAAAACATGACTGACAGACAATACGGAGCCAAGGAGTGGCTCAATGAGGCGTACCGTCTCAAGACGACGGAGCTCCGGATAAAAGAAGAATATGCCGAGAAGCTCAATCCCGGAGACGGTGCCGTTGATTACTCAAAGGACTCAGTACAGAGCGACAGGGGAAAGACAGCATACGAGGAGAGGCTCATCTCTTACTCGATGGCGCTGGAAGAAGTGGACAAGATCAAGGCGAAGATCTACCGCATCCAGCGGACGCGACAGGTGGCGATATCTCTATTGGGAGACACGGACCATCGCGCGATCTTGACCGCTCGCTATCTGAACCAGAGTTCTTGGAAGCAGATCTCGAGACAGATGAACTATTCCATCTCGCAGCTTAAGCGAATCCATCTCGCGGCTCTTGATGGGATCTACGACTACATTCCGGAGGTAGACAATGAGTGACAAACAGTTTATTAAGATCTACGACTGGATGTATGACCTGGATCTAAACAAGACCGAGTTCCTCGTGTTTGCCCTCATCTATTCCCTTACAGAATCGACAGGCGGATGCCTGGGACAGAAGTATATTCAGGACAGGCTCCACATCTCAAAGAGGTGGGCCATCAATAGCATCGTCAGATTGAGGGAGAAGGGTTACATTAAGACGGAATCCACAGGTAATTGCTATCGTCCGAAGAGGTATGTTGCAGTGGTGAACAGTAGTTCAGTACTGAACTGTAGTGCAGTACTGCACAGTAGTTCACCTACAGAGGTGAACAGTAGTACACCTACAGAGGTGAACAGTAGTACACCACACTTATATATAGATAAGAATACATATAAGAATACATATAAGAATACCACTAGGGATTTTTCTTCAATTTTTTCGGAATTGGGAATCCAAAACGATCCCGAACTGGTAGTCGCAGTGGATGCCTTTGTCGAGCACCGGAAGAAGTTGAAGAAGCCTCTCACTGACAGAGCCTTAAAGCTCAACTTGAGGAAAGCACGAGATCTCACCAATAACGAAGTAAATGGAATCATCTATCTTCTTGAGACGGCAGTGGAGAGAGGATGGCAGGGAATATATATGCCCAAAGAGAAAGAGGTGACACAAGTTGACCAGGAATCAATCGACCACTTTTTTGATGATGTTATTTAGAGCTTTCCCGGGATATGCCTCCAAGGTTGAAGACAAGAAGGCGTTCCTGGATATCTGGAGCGTGTACCTTGAGCCTTACGATTTCGAGACAGTGAAGAAGGCCGGAGAGATCTACGTCAGAAACAACAAGTACTTCCCGACTGTTGAGGAGTTCATCAAGACCATCGAGCAGGGGACAGTCACAATAACCATAACACCGGAACACGAGTTCCGATTCGAGAACAGCGGCTGCACGGTGTGCCCTTATCTCGAAGAGAATCAGACTTCACCGTGCCCGAATTGTGTCTTTGAGGAGGACATATGAGAGTTATTACAATCATCCTGACCTGTCTGGTCATCTGTTTCGAGACAGGGGAGGACTGGGCAAGGGACCGAGCTTGGTCATCTATGACTGACGAGCAGAAGATGGAAGCTCCCATCGAGATGAAAGCTCGAGCCGTCGGAATGACTGTTGAGGAGTTTGATCTCATCAGCCGAGTCGTGGAGGCAGAGAGCGATAGGAGTTCATCCTTGGACGGAAGGATCTTGATCGCTTTGACCATCCTGAACAGGGTCGAGTCCGGGAGCTGGCCCGACACGATCGAGGGCGTCTGCACCCAGAGCGGACAGTTCTCCGTCGTTGAGAACGGCGCGATCTGGAGCGTGGGAAGAACGAACCTTTCAGACTGGGCAGTCATTCAAGCTCATGTATGGCAGGCGGAGGGAGATGCTCCGCACGTGATCTACTTCAACAGCGTTGGCTATAACAACGGCATCGCTTACGGATATGTAGACGGTAATTTTTTCATGGAGGTTTAATATGACACCAAATAATATGGCACCACAAGAAGCAATAGAACACATTAAGCTGATTCTGGTGAGAGACAGGAATAACGAACTGCATTTTGTTTCACATGATGAAGAAATTGCTCTTGATCTTGCAATCAAGGTACTTGAGGAATACGAATCACTTCTTGCGGCGGGATCTATTTTCAACAAGATTGATTTAATTAACACGAAACTTTCCGATCTTCGATCAATGTTGCTCTTACAGAACTCTCGGGTTTTGTTCCTTTGCGATAAAGGGAAGTGCAAGGAGATCCCAGGCTTCAAAGGATGCAATAAATGCAAACACACAAATTGCATTGAGCACGCGAAGAACTTCAAGAAAGTAAACACCGGATTATATGTGGAACAGGAGGCAAATGATGGCAATGACTGAGATTCCCGATGGTATGGTGTTCGAATACAAACCAAAATTGGTATCAATTGAGATGGAACCCACGGAATTAATCAAGTGCAAGCATTGCAAATACTATTTGGAGGACGTTTTCACCGAGGCATGCCCGGGTATTCCGATAATCACAGGGCATGAGGCATGTACCAAATGGGGCAATGGGTATGTTAAGACTGATCCCGAGGGATGGTGCTTCTTGGCGGAAAAGGAGGCAGACAATGGTAACGCTTAAGGACTTCATAGAATTGGATCAAACGATTTGCGGGCTTGACTTGGATATTCGAAACGAGACAGGGAGCCTCCTTGAGATCCATCGCTTCGGAGTTGGAGCTTGGCCCGGAAACCAGAGAGACCGCGTCAGCGAGAATGTGTATCGTGAGATTTATCTTGATAGGGAGATTCTAATCTATCTGTACCCGCAGCCGATTAACTTACATCAGACAGACAAAGCATACCGAGGCCCTTGTCGTGTGTGGCAAGTCATGACGAAGAAGATCCCGAAGAGCATTCTCAACTTGGAAATCTCGCACATAATGCCGTTTACCGCGGGATTCTTGCATAAAGAAAACAACGGTCACTACTACTCGATCAACCTGATACGCAGAGATGAAAAGGATCTCGTTCCTTATGCGGTCGACGAGAACATTGCGAAGAAGCTCCGCGGGATAGAGCCCGAGACAATATCTATTGATGAATTCATTGACACGATAAGTGGAGAGGAGACAGACGATGAATAACAAAGAAGCTATTGAGAGATTATTGTGTATTAAGGAGAAGCTGAAATTTACGAATTTCGGCGAAGCACTTAACCTTGCTATAAAGGCACTTGAAGAAAGACCGACAGGCGAGTGGGAAGAGCCGTTTACACGTAATGGTAAAACATATCACAGGTGTACTAAGTGCCATGTGTCAAGTGAGCTGATTTTGATAGATAGATTCTGCCCTAACTGTGGGGCAAGGATGCGGTAAGGAGGTGACAACGAATGAAAATGAGCAGACGTGAGCGCAAGGCGTATAATGCCGGGTATAACGATGGGCACATTGAAGGATATAACCAGGGCCTTGAAGATGGAAATCCATTTATGACGGTTGCCAAAGCCATAACAAAATTGACACAATCCATTGCGGAAACAGTCACAAGCGGCGAATTTAAAAAAGCCCTTGAGGCTATGCAGCAGGATGATGAGGAAGGGGATTGCAATTATTGCAAGCACAAAAACAACAATTCTACTGAATATCCTTGTGATGTCTGCGGTGAGAGAGGACCTTATTATCGAGATTTTTGGGAGGAAGCTGAGAATAATGAGGATAATGACGAAGATACTTATTAGGTTACTTGGAGTGCTCGTTCATAACGAAATCATTTCCAGAGATGAGGCTCTTTATATCTTGGAACCTCTCCGAAGATGAACCATCATGAACCATTTAATATGCTATTGTGGAAGTAGTGAATGAGTCGTAATCATTCGTCACAGTCTCGCAGAACCATCTCTTCGGAGGTGGTTCTGTTGCGTGAGGGAGAGATCATGAGGTCAATCGATAACGAGTTCTATCGTTCCCAGGCATGGGAACAGACAAGGCGAGCCTATATGAAATCCCAGAGCGGATTGTGCGAACGGTGCAAGGCTCGCGGCAGATTCGAACCTGCGCGGATAGTTCACCACAAGATATATCTCACACCTGAGAATCAGAACGATCCCGACATCGCTTATGGCTTCGATAACCTCGAAGCTTTATGCCAGGACTGCCACAACAAAGAACATTTTGGAGACGAGACAGGGAGGAGATACGAGGTCGGGCGGGACGGAAAACTCAAAATCCTTTGATGCCCCCCTTGTTTTGGAATCGCGAACGACGCCCTTGGGTAT